>Ga0207841_1000122_pt1 | contig 85372 bp, 70 predicted proteins | sample HigsolmetaGSP18D_FD_184846 | JGI IMG/M metagenome (GOLD analysis project Ga0207841, IMG submission 184846) | High solid enriched microbial communities from the Joint BioEnergy Institute, USA - SP1-8-D (SPAdes) | ecosystem: Engineered > Bioreactor > SSF (Solid state fermentation) > Aerobic >... | reverse complement strand
AAGCAAGAGACAGCTAGATCCTATATTGCTACCGGGGGGATTTTAACTGCTGAAGAAGGCCAGCAGCTTGCTCAGCAAGCTGCAGAATTGCAGGCAGAGGCAGCTGACCAAGCTGATATGCAGCCTAGAAGACGTGCACCACCGCGGTGTAGCAACTGCAATATTCAAGGTCATACTAGGGTCAGCTGCCCTAGTAAATAGGCAATTATTTTACATGTAAATAGCTTCAATTTAGGGGTGGTGTGGTGAGATAATTAGATATCTAACAATAATGGCGTTGGTGGGTGTTTTCGCTCGGTGATCTGTTTCGCTCGGTGATCGATTACGTTACGGGGTACGGGGTACGGGGCTACTCCTACTACTACTGTCCGACCCCCACTTATCATTTATTATTATCTACGACTATTTCTCTCATCTCCGGCCAGTCCCACATGCCAAGCAAGATGTAGCTTGGATGCCTACCGGAGCCATGCCTAGGACACGCCTCTTACTTCGCGGGGAAATCACATACTCGTCGGCGAAGGAAAAGGGGACCAATGTCCTCCACATCCTCGGGTACTGGGACCAACAGGCTCGATTCTTCAACCATCTCTATGAACATCGCGATCTCATTCGCGCAGTGGCCGCTCACCATCTCGGCCTGGACTCGACATTGTATCGCTGAACGCGATCACTGGCTCCATGGGAGCTTCAACGTCTGCATCCCCATCACCACCGACAACTGGAAGAAACATCCCGGGAAGCGCGTCATCATTCGTTTTCCCCTGTCGTACCGGGTTGGCGAAGCTTTCCGCCCAGGTAACGCGGATGAGAAGCTCAGATGCGAGGCGGGGACCTATGCGTGGCTTTAGGAGACATACACATGTTTGAACCGTCGCTTTTGCTGGCTGGCTGCACAGGAGGCAGGAAAAGCAGCTGTGACTCCCGAAGAAGCTATTTGGTTCGAATCTTACATACATACAGGAGACCGCAGTCCAGATGTTTGATGAGGCAGCTACCGACGTTTTATTCTGTATTCTATATCGACACTATCAGGTAAGTTAAGTAGCTTGTAAGCAAGCCATTTATGCGTCCGTTGTTATCACCCAATAAGCACCTACAGTTGTGAAGGCGCAAGCTTGCAGTGGAAATGCTAGCCGAGCCCTTGCAATTCCACCTCCATCAATAAATAATGATCTGTCTTGGCTCTTTATTTCCAGGTTTTTTTGGCCTTTTAGCGCCAGGCCACCAGTCGCGGCATACAACCCTGTCAGATTTGTAGCATTCGAGATACAGCCAGAGTGCCCTCTGCTGCCTAAATCTAGCAACAAAAACAACAAGCGGAGCTTGGCAAGGGAGGGGGGGGGGTTCAATCTGTTTATTATTTAAAGAGTGCTTGGTACTTTGTGAATCTGAGGAGGTAAGTAGCAAGAATTACAGTGCGGACCGTTCTCTTCTCAGTCTACTTCTCTCTGTTTGATAAGGACTTAAAAAGTCTATTCCAGTTCCCGGCGATTACTACTTACAGTAGTTAAGTGTCGAAGAATTCAGCGACAATGGAAAGTGTACAGTTCTCTGTGTGGCCGGCAATACCGGTCCACTACCAGGTGGTCCCTGCGCATTTAGAGAATGCAGTCAAAGAAGGCAAATATCACCTCCTCCACCATCTACACCCCCCATCCATGACCTGTTCCACCTAGTGGATGTTATTATTTGTTACATACTTGATCCAGGGCTAAACCACACGGGAAGATAGTGCAATTCATCAAAAGGAGCTGACAAGACTGCTCCCGACACCTCTCCCGGAAGACGACCTGCAGTACTACTCCGACCTGCTACGCTCGCTGGAGACCCGGACGGACATCACGCAGCGCGTCCTGCTGGAGGTGAACATGCACATGACCCTCTACGCCATCGCAACCAGAGCTCACATCGAGCACGACACGCGAGACCTCAAAGCGAGAGCCGGCGCGCTGAAAAAGCACTGGCACCAGTATGCCGTGCGTGACGAGTTCGAACCGCCCTTCGAAGACCGGCCCGTCCCGCCGCTGCTGCTAAAGCCTGACGATGACGACGACGACGACGATGGCACTACCGCATGGACCCTGCGCCTGACGGCGGAGCAGGCCGCGCGGGCGCAGCGGGAGTATCGCCGTGTTAGGGAGATGAAAGCGCGAGCGCTGTCGTATTTCCGACACCATACGCCGATGCCGATGGCATGGCGCCGTTGAACCGTGAGGCGTGGAACGAGGAGGACCGAGACAAGATCCGCAGAGGGCTTCTCTTCGACAGTTACAACTGGAAACCGCTGTATCGCGGGTGGGAGCTGGAGGATGTGCCCTTCAAAGTGGGAAGATCCGGACAAGTCGGAGGATGATGGTGATAATGGTGATGATGACATGACTGATGAGTCTCGTGCGCAGTTTGAGCAGAGGCAGAGAGAGTATGAGGAGAGAAGGGCGAGGAGGGAGCGTCAGGAGGCATTGATGAAGGGGATAGAGAATAGGAGGGGAAATTAGGATGTGATAAAGCGTGCAATGCGCTATGAGATTGTTTCGATAGTCCAACTTTGTCTGCTCCAGTTAGCTGCTATCACTTCTCCTTTCTCAGTAGTACTGGTATCTCGTCTGTATCCAATGTTCCTTGCACATGCAATTGTCACAATGAAACTGGTTAATTGGACAGAACAGCGATTGCCCTTCTAGGACTTCTCGGAGAATCTCGACTCATAGAATAGCTACTGGTATGATCTGTGGTTAGGTTAAAGGATTCCAGCTCAGTTGGGTTTTCAATCGACGACGCCGTTCTGTTCGGCAGATACCTGACGTATCCACTTGACCTCATGTTTGTTTGCTTTCGTCTGTCGTCTGTCGGCCCTAGCTACCCTGTAATCCAGGGCTTTTGAAGAGGGCTTTTGAAGAGATGCCTAGCAGGAAGATTGGCTCCTAAGATGCGAAATTGTGTAATGTTCCATGCGTCTCGTTTGGAATATATGTATACCTGCCTGTTTTGAAGGTCATATTTGGTGGAAGCTCCTCCCCACGTCGTCTCAACTGGCTGATATCGAAATCTTTGCCACAATCGCAGTTGCCTTGGGCAGTGTGTCCCAAGTCCTGGCAGCCGTACTTGGTCTTTTTTTCCCCTGAGACGAGCGTTTGCCTGCGGGGGTCTAATGGGTAGCAGGATAATTTCTTCTTCTTCCTCGGACATGTTTGCTCTGTCCAGAACAGATACACGTCGTGTCCACCGGTCATTTGAGACCTGATGCTGGTATTTCGCCTCCTGGATTGCATGTCGTGTTTCTCTCGAAGCATATGCGGTTCCGTGAAATATGAACAATGTATTTGGGTGATATGTCTCCAAGTGATCGGCCATCGAAGCTGTCCTGGTCTCAAACGTGGGCATGCCAGCGCCTCGTCAGAGGGCTGCCTGTTGGGTAACTGTTGTATGGACACTCTGTTTGGCGGGCGTCAGACGATCGACGGCAGGGCTGGACGAAGCGCCTGTGCCTTGCCAAGCAGCCCGGGTGAACCCTGCGTTGCCCAGCTCGTCCATCTGTTCATGACTCTGTCGATTCTGATGGATGTACTAGGCATGTACCCGATATGGAAAACGGCCAGAGCGTCAACGGGACGCCTGCCGCCTCATTCCAACATGTCCCATTCCTCCTCGTTCCCTCGTCCTTTTGTGCCTTTCAAAGGTACGAGCACCAACTGCGGGATTTCCTGCCGATGAACGCCCCGATCGTCACGGACGAGGCTGTGCGGCTCCCCCCGAGGCGTTTCTCGCCAAACCCGGCCACGCTGTCTGCACGCGACGCTGCAAGGGAGCTCAGCTCACTGGCGATCGCTCGACGACACCTGTCGAAAACCCCACCAGGACGCCACCGGTGCGCTGCCACGATGGACTAACTACTGCTGGACACACAATTGCAAACAGTGAGTGTCGCCCGAAAGCGCTGGCAAACCCGCTTTTCCCAGGCTTCCACCCAGCGAGGACTCCGGCTACCGGCACCAGCAACCGTCATCGCTGACCTGACCGGCCTCTGGCAAGCCAGCCTTCTGCCACGACTCTCTTTCCCACATTCCCCGCTGAAGAGTCGCAAAGATAGGGATCTGGCTGGGTTGCCGATGGTGCCCATCGTATTCTGCCCGGACCCGACCTCGTGCATTACTACCTGGGTATCTGGATCTAGCTGAGCAGCCGTGTTCTGTGGGCCAGAGGCGACTGTCTCCTCTGGCGCCATGAATGTGAACAGTAAGAAGGCATCGGGAACTCTCAGGCCTCGGGCCGTTCCGATGAACAGCCCGGCCTCTTATCTGGAAATGAGGCTTCGAGCGAGGCTATGATTTAGAGATTTCTTCTCTGAAGCTTGCGACAACCCCGGGGTCCTTCTCCGAGTCCCGGTAGTTGAGCCTCACATCTGGGGAACCATCTGCGCTTCCGTATCGCTGTTCCTTGCGCGAACCCCTCTGACGTGCTGACCGCCGTGCTGCACGTGGATCGGGTTCGTCTGGCAGAGACTCGTCAGGTCGAAGACCCTCGACCTGAAGACTTTGCCATCCAATGGCGCGTTTCGTCTGCCGCTTTTCCAATCAGGCCTTCTCCACGTGGAACCCTTGCTGGACATCAGTGATCAGTCAGGCGCTAAAGCGCTTTAAAACGTTCCACGCATGATTTACTTCTTCGATTCCATTTCTAGCGTCGGCCAACATGGGGGCCGCAGACCAAACCGACAGGGATGTGAATAAGCAGATAAAAGCTACGTCGCTTCACTTTGCCAAATATCTCACAAATTTACCCCCCCCCCCCCCCCCTCTGCCGTCAATGGTGTCTGCTTGGTGGCTGTGTGTCAAGCACAGGGGCCCTGAACATCTCTATCCACGTGCCGGATACTCCAATCCGAGTGCTCGTACAGGGCTCGGACAATTTCAAGCTCGCGTCTATCGCAGGTGACGATAGCTAGCTCTTTTCTCGTGTCTTATAAGCAGCGTTGATTTCCCCAACTGGAATTATCTTGCTCTGTGCAATACCTTCTATATTGCGCAGTACCTATATACAACCTGCTGGACAAGATATTTCCCCCGAAACTCGAGCCTCAGTTCTGTAGTCCTTCTGAGAAGGATTGAAGCAGCTCCAGAATTCATTATGGTACTGTACTTGATCCATATTCGCGGAATCGTCTCTAATGCTTAGTGTTTTAGAGCTACAACGTCGGATACAGCCCTGCCATGGAGCTTTCGTATTCAGCGAGCAGCAATGACTCAATGCAGAGCTCGAGCAGCTATGGAATCCATTCAAACGGCTATTCAGCTGTCTGTTCGCCGCTAGGAGAGTTAGGCATTAACGCCGCTCATTCGCCGCTCGAGCCGTTCTATGGCGGCGAGACTTCCGGTCAATATGATTTTCAGGAGTGGAATGACGTTGACGCTTTCGACTACCCTGACTCCACCCAATCCTATTTTCCTGTCGACACACCGGCGTATATCGGGTACAATCCACAGGGCTACTGGAATCAAAGCTTCGATGGAAACATGGCTTCCACTTACCTCCAAGCGCACGGGGATCCTCCCAAGTCAGACAAGCAAGCTTCCTTTCCCCAGACGTCTCAAATAATGGAATACTAACCTCCTCGCAAAGACGGACAAAGCCCTTTCAATGCGACGACTGCGGCAGGAGTTTTACGCGCTTGGCAGATCTGAAGCGCCACCGCTCCTCTGTCCATCATCCCGTTTTCCAGAACTGCCCAGTGCCGAAATGCACTCGCAAGGGCAAGAACGGCTTCCCTCGGAAGGATCACCTGGTTGAGCATATGCGCTCCTACCACCACATCGACATGCCGAAGCGGGCAGTCTCGAAGAAGAAGCCTGCCAAGGAAGACCGTCGATCTCCTCGTCTTGCCCACACAAACAGTTATGTCATGATGTAGCCGCAATGAAAGTCGCGACCACATATCGTTTACGCGTGGGGGTCGACAAGATGACACATTTCTTTCTTTCTTTCTTCTTCTTCTTTCTTTTTCAACGGCACTTGGTTCTTTGAGGGTTAATATGATTGTGCTCATGTGTTTCTTTTCTGGGGGACTTGCTTCTTGTTATCTGAGTGGGATGTTACTGTTTGATTTATTATTTCTGCATAGTTTATCCTTGGGGACGTTTTGCTTATGCTTGGTGTTTGTTATCCTGGTATTCTGATGTACCATACCCGGGGAGGAGACGTCGACGCTGGACCACAGTACAAAACGGGCGATCGCTCATCTTCCTTGGCCGAGTCTTGTATTTCATTCCTATTTTGGGGGTTTTCTTGTCGAATTTCGGGTTGCTAGTGTGTCTTTTTGGTATGTTTGTGGGGGCCACTGTATCCATCTTCTTTGTTTAATGTCGGGATTTGGGATGGTATGTTTGGGTACTGCCACGGATGTGTTTGAAACGAGAGGACTGGCTGGGTGTGGGTATGAAAGGGTATCGGCTGTCTTGGTCTTTTTTGTGAGGGATCTGGGTATAGAGGGATCACGGAGTCGTGCTTTTGGTACAGGTGTTGTGCTTGGGTCTTTTGGTTGGGATGGTTTTTTCTTTCCGTTTTGCAGGCTATGATGTTTCTAGGTTGGTTTCGGTGCTCTCCTGGCCAGCAGTTGCCTCGATGTCTGTTTGGGAATTGTATTTCATATGGAGAGTCACCTTCGTGATGACCTAGGGTTTTTTTTTTTTTGAGATCGTTCTGTGGATGTTATGATTCTGTGCTGCTACATACATGGTCCAGTCGTGGCTACTAGTAGTCAATCGTTGTGCGTCTTCATACTTTATTCATCACCATGCTCTTGTTCCAGTCAGATCGGCGCTTAACATCGGATGAATAATTGCAAGCGAACGCCTTTGTTCCAAACAAAAGAAAAAGACAGATAGCTCCACCGGCATACAGTGGTAATATGTGACTGGTCTAAATCAATCGGAGTTAGGTTTCTTCTTTCTGCCAGGTGAAGGAGAACCAGCAAACGGCATGATGCAGCCGTTGAGGTCCGCACGTCCCGGACCCGAGTATACGGGTCCGGGTCCGTTTCCGCCCGCCCGCTTGCTTCCTTGCTGCAGGTTGTATTGCCATCCTGCAGCCGGGCTGCATCCTGCACCGGTAGGACGGGCAAGGACGGGGCGGAGGGTGTCACGGGTGCATGGATGCTAGTTGCCAGTGCTGTGCTACCTAGCTACATGCACCTACCGGGCTGACATCCAGGGATACCTAGGTAAGTGTAGACTCTAGTTGGACTTACTACCTCTGCCTATCCCCATCCCTGCTCAGCAATCTCTGAGGCAGAAAGGTTAGTATGCAGCAGAGCAGGGCTGCCAATGCCTCCTGAATGTTGCTACTACTAGCTACTAAAAGTACTGTGCTCACTGTAGCTATTATCTCCCCCGACTTATCCCACTTACCTATCTAGGTAGTTGTAGGTCCCGTACTCCACGGGTCCGACCGACTGACAATCACCGGGTGAAAATGCAAGTACTTGGCGCACAGCAGCAGCTGCAGAACGGTCATGAATCGATTGTAATTATGATCGTGATTGTTGTGATTGTCATTGTTTAGTTTGGTCCGGGTTTGTCCCGACTGGGCCGTTGTTCCAGTAGCTCTGCTGCACTGCAGGCTGGGGCCCTTGATCCCGGTTCTCTTCTTGGTTTCTTCTTGGACTTGGACCTGGACCTGGTCTTTGTCTTTATCTAGGTGCGCTGTGGGTTGCGTCGATCTATCTGTCTGTCTGTCTTCCTGTATGGGTGCTGTATGACTGGATTCGTTCTCTCTCTCTTGTCGGCTGATTGAGTTTGTTTCGTCTATAGAGTTCTTTCTCTTTGACTTGTTTATTTAGACGATCTATCTGCTAGTTAGTAAGCAGGATATATACAGTACACAGTATAGTTCCTTATCTAGCAGGAAGTAAGCACCCATCTCTTAGTAGTTTACCGCGGGCTGTAATTTCGTTTCGATTAATTTGGTTTAATTGGAATTAGATGTTTGATTGAACCATTGGCTGTCTTGGTTGCGGAGCTGTGTACTATATAATGTACTGTACATACACACCTAGTCTTAGGTACTTTTTTTTTCTCTCTTTTGGGAGAAGTATTTGTGGTTTTATGTAGCGTTTTATTATTATCGTGTGTCTACAGACACGTTAGGATCTTCCAAAAAAAGCAGATTGCATGACAACATTCCGAGTCCATCGTGAGTCCGGTTCATAAAATATACGAAAAAAAAATAAAACACAATCACGATGTCCTTCCAGCACTTGTCATCATTATTGAACCGTATTAAACTTCGTACACCTCCCCCAGATCCACAAACTCGGTGAAGCACTCGCCCGCGGCGCGCCCGCGCTCGTCAAACACCACCCCCTCCTGCGCCAGCAACTTGGTCTTCTCGACCGCGTACGCGCCCCCCGTGCCCCACGCCCCCTTGTACCCCCCGATCGTGCGGTCCGTCGCCAGCACGCGGTGGCACGGCACGTCCGGCGAGAACGGGTTGCTGCGCATCGCGGCGCCGATGGCGCGGGCGCAGCCGCCGCTCCCGCTGTGGCTGCGGAGGAACGTGGAGAGCGCGGCGTAGGTGGTCCAGCGGCCGGGCGGGACGGAGAGGAGGGTGCGGTAGACGAGGCGGCGGAAGGAGGTGAGGGTCGGGTGGGCGGCGATGCGGCGGAGGGATCGGGTGACGAGGGCGGTGTCGAGGTGGGGGGAGGGTTGGTGCTGTATCTTGGTCTCTGTCGGGGTGGTGGTTGGAGTGGAAGAAGAAGAGGACCTTGAAGTTGTCCTGGTTGTAGCGGGTTTGGACTTTGAGATCTTTGCGCGCGTGGAGGCGCGGAGGATGGCGTGTTTTGTGTTGGCGTTGGCTTCTCCCGCGGGTGTGGTGGCGGTTGCCATGGGTTCTTGTCAAAAAGCTCACGCAGGGTCTCGGGCGCTCTGCGGAGATTCGTAGACTGTTGATATCTGGATGCTCTCGTGGTGTCTTGTAAAGAGTACAGATATGACGCCGGCCACTTGGAGACGCGTCCAGCTGGAGAACGCAAGTCAGAAACCACGACGGGTATCAACACGTCTGAACATGAAATAAAGAGAGAATATGCAGTCTTGAGCGGATAGAAGTCTCGCAAGATGGACGAGCAGATCCGAGGAGATGCTGATACCGCGTATACGAGAGCGATAAGTTGCGCTGGAACTGGCCAATGGGAGGGCGCGCAGGGACCGAGCGTTCCTGCGTGTGGCCGCGCGGCCAATCAGCGCGCGGCCGAGGTCGATCAGCGGCGGGCGCTCTGGCGCCATCGCCCTCGGGAGCAGCGCAGAGGGCGCTCACGAACCGCCGCTGCAAACGGCCGGGGAAACCGGGGGGCCGATCGCGCCGCCTCGGGTCTGGCCCGCCGTGCTGAGTCAGCAGCGCGACTCACGTGACCGCGCGGCGCCGGGGCCCGGCGGTGCGCGGCGAGGCTGGGCCAGTGAGGGCGGGCAGGGCTCGTCCGATGTTGGCGGGTCGCGGTCGACGATTTCGTCTTGCGGGATGGCTGGGCGTTAGTGTGCTGGAGCAGCAGCGCGCCGGCGCCGTGCTGGCGCGGTCGGTCGTGCAGGCCCGTCGCGGTGGGATCGTAGTCCGGTAGCAGTACGGAGTAAGTAGGAGGAGAGCCCTCGCTCAGCCCTGCCCCCAGGACCAGCCACAGCATCAGCCTCAACGCGAGCCGTGACGAGGGCCCTCCATCGTCGCACGTCGTCCGGCGACATCTCCAGCTCTCGCTCTCTCCTCTCTCTCTCCTCTGCTCGAGACGCCTGGGAGGCTGTTCGTTCCCCCCGTCCTCGACAGAGCTCGTCCCTACGTCAGGCCGCAGGTGGACGGTGCGCCCTCTCGAGCTGTCCGCCGTCCGTCCCAGCGTCCCCGTCATCTCCACCCCGTCGATCCACCCGTCTCATCTTTCATCTTTCGGGCTTCTCGCGTCCTCAGTCCTCTCGCCCTCTTCGCTTCTCCCTGCTGGCCCGGTCGGGGCGTCACTCCTTCGTCTCCGCTGCGCCGCCTGCTTCTCTTCTGCCTTCTCTCCTTCTCCCTGCCTTTTTTTCCTCCCCTCCTCCTTGCACCTCAACGGCCCTCTCCACCTTTCCTCCCACTCAACCCCCCCCCCTTCCACCCTTCCACCCTCGACCCCGTCCTCCGTTCGATCCGTCGGCCGCTCCCGCGCCCTCTCTCGACGCCGCTGCCCCGGTGGACGGCCTTGTGTGCGCGCTCTCGTCCGGGTTCCTGGAACGGCTAACCCCTCCCGCCAGATCGCCCACCGTCAGAGTGGAACGACACAGACAAACGGCTCGCGGCCGAGGCAGGAATGGACTCGTTGGTGAGGTATCTTGCGGACTCGCTCTGATCAGAACCTTTTTCCCCTGGTAGCGCAAATCTGGTCCCCCCCCCCTCCCCTCCCCCTCCCCCGTTTCGAGCTCGTTGGGCCGCTCCCGTTCTGTCGTCTCTAGGGTCGTCCACCGCTGTCCCTCTCCCCAGGCGCATCCGGTCCGCTCGCGGAGATGGACATCAATTCGCTCCTCTCGCCGCAGGATTCGGCCACCCAATCGGGGCGTTCGTCCCCAGCACCCGCTCCCGCGCATGTTTCCCCCTCCGCCCCCTCGACCAGCATCTCCCCCCACAAGGGCTTTCGCAGCAGAGCACGCTCAGGGTCCGTCCGCCACGGCATGACCTCGTCGCCGCTCGCGCAGCACGTCTTTTCGCCGTCGCAGCTCCACGAACCGTCTCCGCCCGCCGCGAGTCCGACGAACGGCCCGGGGGGTATGGGTGGTGGCAACGGGACGCCGCCGGCAAACGAGCTCCCCGCGTCCCGACAGCCGTCGACATCGACCCCCGGCATGGACACACTGGCGGACCTTGCGTCGATGCAGCACCACCAGCCCCCGCGCACCAATGCCCCGATCCTGCGCAGCACCGAGTCCTACGAGAGCCAGCTCTCCCCGTCCACCATGTACCCGCACGTCAACCCGGTCTCACACAACACCCCGACCTCCCGGTCATCCTTTGACCGGGCCATGTCCGACGGTCAGAGGGAGCACGCCAAGAGGAACTACTCGGGCACCTCCCTGGCGCCCGAGGCCCAGCAGCTGGCCACCCAGCTGTTCTCCCATCTCCAGGAGAACCCCCACGCGTACGAGTCGCACGTCCAGTTCATCCAGCTGCTCCACGCGGGTTTCGTCAACCACGTCTACCCGCCGGACAACCCGGACGTCCACGGTGACCCGCACAAGTACGATCTGCTCAAGGATCTGCGGACCGCCAGGGAGGAAATGGACAAGCTCTTCGCGGTGGGAGAGGACCTCTGGGCGGAGTGGATCCAGGACGAGAGCATGCTGGCCCAGACGGTGGAGGAAAGGATCTCCGTGATGGAGCTGTGCCAGCGGTCCGTGGAGGAGGAATACGGCAGCACCAAGCTGTGGACCATCTACGGAGAATGGATGCTGTATCTGTACAATTCCGCGTCGGACGAGTCGGGCCAGAGCCAGTGGAGCGAGGAGGATCGGCTGGTCGGGCGCGAGGTCTTCGGCTGGCAGTCCGTCATGGACGTCTGGCAGAGAGGCGCGGAGGCAACCCGGTGGCGGATCAACGACAGCAACCTCGTCTGGGACCGCTTCCTCGAGCTGTCCATGCAGGATCTCGCCCGCGCACCCACCCCGGACCGGATCGCCCAGGTCCGGGCGCTGTTCGAGGGCCGGCTCCAGACCCCGCACGCCACCTGGGATCAGACGTTCCAGCTCTTCTCCGGCTTCATCTCCACGTACTACAACGCCAACTACGAGGAAATCATGGCCGACACGGTTGCCCGGGCCGCGGAGGCCAAGAGCCGGTATGCCGCCCGCGAGGAGTGGGAGATGAGGCTGCAGCGTGCCGTGGAATCGGGCGACAGGAACCTGGAGTGGACCGTGTTCTCCGAGTACATCGATTGGGAAGTCAGCCGGAACCGCCGAAAACGCATGTTCAACTTCGACCTGGCCAACGCCATCTACCAGCGAGCGGTCCTCCGCTTCCCGACCGACGTGAACCTCTGGGAGGACTACGTCACCTTCCTGATCGACGAATCCATGCACGGCCACGTCTCCACGTCCACGATCGCCACGCTCGAGCGGGCGACGCGACATTGCCCCTGGTCCGGCTCCCTGTGGTCGCAGTACCTGCTGAGCTCCGAACGCGAGGGGCAGCCGTTCACGAAGATCGCGGACATCAAGCACAAGGCGACGAGCACCGGTCTGCTGGACGCGGGCGGCATGGAGGAGGTCCTCAAGGTCCACACGACCTGGTGCAGCTACCTCCGCCGCCGTGCCTTCCTGCCCGACTCCACGGACGAGGACCTCGACGTGGCCGAGGTCGGCATCCGATCCGCCATCGAAAGCGTGCAGGAGCTGGGCGAGAAGAAGTACGGCAAGTCCTACCAGGGGGATCCCATGTTCCGGCTGGAGCGCATCTACATCCGATACCTGAGCGAGAGCGGCAGCTGGGACAGCGCCCGGGAGACGTTCAAAGGCCTGGTCAACCGCCGCGGGAACAGCTACGAGTTCTGGCTCATGTACTACGCCTGGGAGCTGATCTCGTGGAGCAAGTTCGTCCAGGGGGAGCCGACGGCGGATGCCGCCCGGCGGACGCCCAACCCCAGCTATGCAACGGCGGTGCTGAAGCAGGCGATCAAGAGAACCGACCTGGACTGGCCCGAGAAGATCATGGCCACCTACATCGCCCACTGCGAGGATTTCGAGGACTCGGACGAGCTGCAGATTGCCCTCGTGGAGACACGCAAGGCAATGAAGGCTCTCGCCAAGAGACGGGAGAAGGAGGCGATGGAGGCCGCGGCACGCCAGCCCGCTCCTCCGGTGGAAGAGCAGCCGCCGCCGCCGCCGGCCGAGAACGGCCTGCCTGTCTCCAAGCGAAAACGGGAAGAGGAAGGGGAAGACCTCGCGGACGCCGGTGCTCTGCCCAGCAGCAAAAAGCCCCGGCCCGAGGATGTTGCCCAGCGACCGGCTGCCGCTCCGCCCAAGAGGGACCGCGAGAACGCAACGGTGGTGGTCAGGAACCTGCCGCGCGACATCACGGAGGTCCGCGTCCGCCAGTTCTTCCGCGACGTAAGTGGCTTCGTCCTAGCAGGCATTAGCGTGTGGGTCCTTGGCTGACGGTGAGGTTGAACAGTGCGGCACGATCAACAGCCTGAAGCTGGTGCCGGACGACAACGACACCGCGCTGGCCACCATCGAGTTCGACAGCCGCGACGACGCCGTCTCCGCGCAGACACGTGACCAGAAGGTCCTCGACGGGCGCACGATCGAGGTCCAGATCGCCAGCGGCGCGACCCTCTTCGTCACCAACTTCCCGCCCACCGCCGACGAGGCGTACATCCGCAACCTGTTCCGCGAGGTATGATGATCCCTGCTGATGTTCTCCATTCATGCTGACGCTGTTCCCAAGTATGGCGAGGTCCTCGACGTCCGGTTCCCGTCCCTCAAGTACAACACCCACCGACGGTTCTGCTACGTCCAGTTTCGATCGTCGAGCGAGGCCCAGAATGCAACCCAGCTGGACGGCAGCACGGTAGGCGACAACCTGCAGCTGGTCGTCAAGATATCAGACCCGTCCAAGAGGCAGGAGCGCCAGGGCCCCATGCACGAGGGACGCGAGATCCACGTATCGAATCTCGACTGGAAGGCGAGCGAAAACGACCTCAAGGAGCTGTTCTCCAGGTACGGAACGGTCGAGGTGGCTCGCATCCCCACCAAGGTGGACGGTGGCAGCAAGGGATTCGGCTATGTTGTGTTTTCGTCAAAGGTATAGAGAGAGGCTCGTTCTTGAGCAGTGTGATGCAGTGCCATTGCTAATCCCTGCAGGATGAGGCAAATGCTGCGCTCGAGATGGATCAGCAAGAGTTCCGTGGACGGCCGTTGCACGTCAAGCTCTCAACCCCCACGGGAGCCAAGCGCACGGCCACCACCATCGTATCCCGCGTGGGTCGATCGAAATCGCCGTCGGCTGAGCCGAACGGCGTGTCAGCACCGTCCCCCGCCGCAGAAGGAGACCGTCCGGCGGGCGACCGCGCCGCCCGCACCCTCGGTCTGATGAACGTCCCCGACACGGTGAACGACGCCCGCATCCGGTCGCTGGTCGAGCCGTACGGAAAGCTGATCAAGATCGTGCTGCGGCCCGATCATCAGGGTGCAATTGTGGAATTCGCGAATGTCAGCGATGCAGGAAGGGCATCCCTGGAGCTGGAGGGCAAGGAGATCGCCCCGGGCCGCAGGCTCCACGTCGGAAGCGTCCCTGAGCTGCTGAAGCAACGCGCGGAGCGCAAGGTCGACCGCATCCAGGTCGGTAAGCAGAAGGAGAAGGCGGCCATGATGGTCCAGCCTGCGGAACCAATAAGACGCCCCGTTCAGCCTGGCGCACGCGGCGGCCGACGAGGCGGATTGGGCGTGAAGCGTGGCGGCGGTCCTCCGTCCACGGCGGACCAAGGTAGGACCGCCGATGTTGGCCCCAAGGCGGAGGGCGGCAAGGCCCAGAAAAGCAACGAAGACTTCCGCGCGATGATCCAGGGGAGTGCGCAATAGTCACGATTGGTCTCTCGGTCTTGCGCTTTCCGGCTCTACAGACCCGCTGTTTCACTACCGCAAGACTATATATTCCATCGCGGCAGTATCAGCATCGACAGCATCCTCTATCAAGACCCTGTGTAGATTATCTTGCTCCGTGTGTTTTTTTTTTTTTTTTTCTCTCCGCTTTTGTCTCATCTTTGTTTGTGATCCGGAATCCGCTCTTCAGCGAAGACATTCTTGTGGCATGAGCATGGATGAGCATGGGTATGTTGGTGGCTTTGTCACGGCCCAGCAGGAGGAAATTACCTGAGCATGACTCGGAGCAGAGCTCTGCTGAGAAAAGCGCAGCCGGACATGCATGACGGTTATCATCTGTTACTGTGACAGTGATTGTGACTGTGACTTATTAGTTGCGTATGTTTCTTTGTTTCTTTTTTTTTGTCGCTGTTTTGCCTTCTGGCCTTGACTTGCATTAATCCGGCTGGCGCGAGGGCGATGGCGAGGAACACGATGGCTACATAGCATAGCATAACAAACGTGCTTACCTAGGTACTTACCTTCCACCTTACCTTGTCCTATCTACCTATCCTACCTAGCTAGCTAGCACGATGGGATGTTGACAGGGTGGACGGATTATGAATGAACACCTGCTGTTTCGACTGTTGCCTTTCTATCTTGTCATTGTCAGTATTGTATGATGTTGACAAGTATGCTTCGTCGATATGCATAGCGTAGGTGATATTCTGGGTAGTCAGTTGCCAAGAACACAGTATCTTGATACTTTTTTTTTATTACACCTCCTATTAGTTCTATTTGCTTTGCTTCTTTTTTTGTTTATTTCTTTCTGTCTTTCATTACTCGGAATCGTAACCTCACCATGCCATCATGTTTCCATCCCATACTCACTCCAACCTCCCTCCCTCCCCCATCCATCCCATGGGATGTTCCTTCCCTTCCCCACAACGCCTTCATAAAAACAATAAAACATAAAGACAAAAGTTTCATTTATTCATTTGTTTATTCACTTACACGGTTGTCAATCAAGTCGACCAAGTCAGCTAATACGCAACCGGCAGCTGCAGATCTCCCACGATCGCCAGCAGCGCGCGCTCGTACCGCTCCTGGTTGTGGTTGTGCGGCGGCGCCCGGGAGGAGGAGGAGGAGGAGGAGGAGAGGAAGAACGCGCGCGCTCGCGTCCGAGATGCTGCCTCGACGTCCCGGGGGGTTTGTGTGTTTGTGTGGATTTCTTTTTTGACGTCGACATTATTATTATGATTATTATCATCATCATCATCATCATCGACGGGGGTAGTAGGGCTGGGGCTGGGGCTGGGGACGGGGACGGGGACAGGGCGGTTCCCGTCAGTAATATCAATGCCACTGCCAGCGCCACTACCACTACCACTACCACTACCGCAGCCGTAGACATGGCCATAGCCCCCCTCCTGAGCGGGAGGTTCGGGTTCAATCTCGACGGCCGCGTTGTTGAGGATGTGGCTGATGGCCATGATCTGCCTGATTTTGATCGTGTCGCTAATGCTTGAACCGCTGCTGCTGCTGCTGCTGCTGCTGCTGCTCTCGTGGTTGTCGTTCTTGGTGGTGGTGGTGGTGTTGGCGTTGGCGTTGTTGCTCATACGCATCCGGCTCCGCGTCCGCGAGGCCACCGAGTCCGCCGCGAGGACGGCGGGAAGGGGGAGCAGATGCTGCTGCTTGGTTCGGATGGTGCGTTTTTCGGTCTTGCTGCTTTTGCTGGTCTTGCTGCTGGGTTTGGCGATTTTGTTGGTTTTGCTGGGAGAAGGGGTCGGAGAGGAGGAAGAAGTCGAGGTCCAAGTGGATGGAGAAGGAGAGGTCGCCATGATGGTTGTCTCTGCCTCGTCTTTGCCTTTGTTCTTGTCGAATAAGTTTCTTTCTCTGTGTGTGTGACTGGTTTCTGCAGGCGCTGATCCGATGAATGAAGAGATGGAACTGAAATAGGTAGATGGGGGATGTTGTCGCTCGCTCTCGCTCTCGCTCGCGCGCACACACAGACACACACACACAGAGAGAGAGAGAGACGAACAGGACAGATTCGACGGACAGAAATGTCGACGTCTGTCTGTCTGTGAGAGGGAGGTAGGTAGATGTGAGTTATTTACAGCCCGCAGTCTCTGTCTATCTATCAGACCGGACAGGGCCAGGGGGGTAGGTAGTAACACAGTGAATCGACCTCCCTCCCCTCCTCTCCTCTCCTCTCCTCTCGTCTTTTCTTGTCTCAAGTCGAGTCTGTCCGTCCGTCGGTTTTGTTCAATCCCAATACCGATATTGAAAACCTCCCAGAGAGAGGGAACAAGCAAGAAAGAAGAGAGAAGAGAGAAGAGAGAAGAGCAGATCCAAGCAGATCAGTCAGACAGAACAGAAGAACTCCCACTCCGAGCAAGCACTCTGTATATAATCTTCGCTCGATCCCTTTGAGTCAAGACGAAGACGAAGATACAGATGTACAATTTCAGAGCGGATGGATAGATAGATAGAGATGAGCATTAGAGAAAGAGAAGAAAACAGAAGAAGAAGAAGTTTAGAGAAAGAAGAAGAAAGAAAAAGGCCACGACCCAGGCTCACATGTTGTGTTGTGTTTGTTTATTCTACATCGTTCACTGGGATTTACTGGATGAGGAAAAGGGAGTGGGGGCTTCACCATGGAGCTCGAATTCACCGCTGGTGGTTGGTGGCTTGTTTATCCGTGGAGGGTGATGGATGCAGCTGTGTTGTGCTCTGTTGTGTTGTGATATCAGCTTCAAGGGTTCGAGAGCAAGGTATATATGCCTACCTATCTATCTATATAGGTACAGTACCTAGGTAGGTAATATAGAACTCTGATGATAGACAGAATGTGCTGCAGGGACAGACAGCTCTGTGCAATGGAATGGAATAGAATTAGAGCCATTGTGCTGTTTCTTAACCAATAGAATGGTGTGCGTATTATGCATATTATATATTATATAAGTATTGTATACAGTACATATATATGTAACAGAGCACCCTTCTTTCTATTCACAATTCCGAAGATCTATAGTATATAAACAGCTTTATTTCCATCGCTGGAGGATATACACAAACAGGAAGAAAGAAACCCATCATTGTGTCCATAGTGTTGTTAAACATAACCTGCATGCTAAAAAATAAATCACAATAACAGAAGATAAGGGGATGGACAGAAATCAAGCCTCATGCATATACACACGCACACACACAGAGCCCCTCAATCTACTTACTTCGTTTAGATTTATATCTATCCACATATTCATCTTCTCGGCAAAGGCACACCCGCCAACTCATACGGATGGTGCGACTCACTGTCTCTTCGTCCGCTATCGATCTCCACCGGCTCCTGTGGTGATCCATAGCGGTAGTTGTACTTGGCGTAGCTGCCCATCGTCTCCCGATGTTGTGTCTTATGCGGGTAGATGACCCCCGCTGCTATTGCTGCTGCTGCTGCATACTGGGACTCGTAGTATTTCTGATGCTGCTGCTGCTTCTTCTTTTTCAAGCGTAGAAAGTACCAGACGATGCCGGCGACGAGGGCTGCGGCTGCGACGCTGCCGGTGGCGATCCCGGCGATGATCCCGCTGGAAAGGTTGTGCGTTGAGGGAGGGGGTGATTCGCCTGCGCCTGGGACTGGTGTCGTTATTGGGGAGGCGGTTGATGTAGACGTAGAGGAAAGCGTGGAAGATAGTGATGTTGAGGCAGAAGCAGCATCTGTCGAAGATGAAGTGGAAGTGCTTCCAGCAGGCGTACTAGTAGATATTGACGAGGACGTCGAAGAAAACGACAACGACGACGACGACGACGCTGGAGGAAAACTCGAAGCAGCAGCCCGGATCAGGTCGCCGTACTGGATGTTGCAGCGCACGAGGCTGGTGCTGGCGACGGCGTTGGTTGCGCAGCTCGTCAGGCGCGGGCAGCACGCCTGCGCCGTGCCCTCGGCGAGGATGGTGCAGGGGACCGAGTTGTCCTCGTCGCAGGCGGAGGGCTGGTCGACGTAGCAATTGTCGGTCATGTTGCTGGAATCGCGTCAGCGAGATCCATATCTATAGGTACTTAAAATCGTAAAGCGCGTGTATGAGATTGAAGATAATGGGCTTCCCACCTCCCAACACAGCACCACCCCTTCCCCAGGAACTGGTGGCAGGACGGGTAGGCCTGGTTCCTCCTGACGCCTAGGGGTGCTAGCCGTTAGCATTTCTGTACACCTAGGCACCTAGGTGTGGAAAAGACGCGAAAAGAAAAGAAAGATGGACACCTACAGCACAGCGTCATACTCGGCGCGCACTGCGAGTTCGCCGCGTCCGGTCCGAAAGCGTCGGAGCAGACATCTCGTCCGAAGATGCCATGGCCGTAGATATCATCGTCGCGAGAATGTGACGAAGAGATTCGAAACAGGTCCGGTAGAGGCGTCTCGCCGTACCATGGTGATGATTCCTGGATCGAGGATGGGGATACGGATGTCGTTCTCTGCTGCTGCGATTGTAGGACCCCCTCGGATGTGAAGAAGGAGAAAAAGGACCAGGCGGATGCGAGCAGGGTTCGCATAAAGGGGGGCATTTTTTTTTCTTGATCTCAACCAGGGCTGAGATATCGGTTGCGGGAGCCAGGTTATATAGAGGTAAACACCAGACCACGACAAAATACTACCTAGGAAAGAAATCGATCGATGCTCATGTTCCCATCCAGATGATATATGAATGACAGCCTGGCAGGATATAAGAGAAAAAAAGCGCCTCAAAATCGGCCATCTTGCCAAATCGTGCCGTCCTCCATGAGGAAGAAAGAGATAGCTTTCGGTGATCCCAGCTGGCGCTTAGGTTGTACTGCACCTTGTCCCTGTCTATCCTCAACTGCGATAGGCGCGTCGATGTCTGAAACTATCGCGAATCCACGCCAGCAGGCATCGAGCGTCGCTATCAATAGGAACCCCGCGAGGCACGGCGTTCGACCAGGGCGCTAAATCCAGCCCTTTGAACTGGCAGCGGTCTCGGCCCCCAGGTCGCTGAATCCCATCGACCGAAGCGCCGTGCGACATGTGCGCGATCCTGCGGCGTAGTCATATAACCCTGAAATAAGGATCCCTGCTACAGACCTGCCAAATCTTCATTTTCATGGACGCCCGTCCGTCGCGATATGACGGACCTGTTCCTATTTCCTGCGCTCCCTCACACTCCATCTACCAGGTGCCAACATACCTGTGCAGATAGCCAACATCTCGATGCTGCGCCATCCCAACAGGGTCAGAATCACACGCTCCGTGGCATTCTTCTGCACCTGCGTCGCCGTCCTCATCGTCCTGCACCTGTGGTATCTCGACCGCGCCGCGACGGCGCCATCGTCCTCAACTTCCCCTGTGCAAAATGGAAAGGCCTCTTCAGACGTCGAGCTCGTCGTCGCGAGCATGAAGCACGAGAACACCTCCTGGATCCGCGAGTACCTCCCGGACTGGCGCAGCAGCATCTACGTCGTCGACGACCCAGGCGCGCAGTTGACCGTCCCGAGGAATAAGGGGCGGGAGGCGATGGTTTATCTGACGTGTGTATAACCAACTTTGTTCGTTTCTTGAGAATAATACCATTTCGGAAAAAAGGGGACCTACTAAACCATGTTGTCGGTTAGATACATCATCGACAACTACGACAACCTACCTGCAAACATGCTCTTCATCCACGCGCAGCGCTTCCAGTGGCACAACGACGACCCGGACTACGACGGCCTGCGGCTGCTGCGCCGCTTCCGCCTGCCCTATCTCCAGCGGCGGGGGTACGTCAACCTGCGCTGCGTCTGGGTCATCGGGTGCCCGAGTGAGATTCGACCGTTTGAGGAAGAAGCGGCCGCTGCCGAGTCTGAAAGGGCCGGCCAAGGCGAGGGGGAGCCGAGGACCGGGCATGTCTTCAAGAAAGCATTCCAGGAACTCCTACCCGATGTCGAGATCCCGCAGGAGGTCGGCGTCAGCTGCTGCGCGCAGTTCGCGGTGACGCGGGACAAGGTCCGCGAGCGGCCGCGGGACGAGTATGTACGGTATCGCGAGTGGCTGCTGAACTCGCCGCTGCAGGACTCGGTGACGGGGCGGGTGTTTGAGTATTCATGGCATAGTACGTACCTACCTACCTACCTACCTACCTATCTAACCTACCCGTCTCAACTCCCTGAAGCCCTAATTAGAAGAACCCCCCCCCCCCCCCCCCATCCAACCCAATACATACAAATAGGACAGTACTCACGTATGTGACTGCAGTAATATTCGGCCAACCACCCGTCCACTGCCCCCGCGCGGGCGACTGCTACTGCGACGTCTACGGCCTGTGCGACCGGCGCTGCGAGGCCCCCGACCGCTGCGAGGGCCAGTACACGCTGCCGCCGTTCGCGACGCTGCCCGACGGCTGGCCGCGGGTCGGGTGGCAGGGCGAGCCGAGGAACTTTTCGGGGCCGCTGTAGCCTTTAGCATGAGAGAATAAGTGTATACACATATATATACATACATATATATATATATCTCATCGAGCTACGTGCACGTAGGGAGCCGCGGATCATCGACCGTTGTTGAGTTCGACTTTTCCATATCGTCGCTCATGCTCAGGCCGGCAATGTGGAGAGAATTCTGCTATCTGATCTATGTATGTATGTACATGTACAATACATAATGCGGAAGCTTGGAGGTTAATCGAATCAACTGAACTGTTTCTTTCATTGTGCTTTGCTTTATACTTCCGTAAGATCATGCCTATATGTAATGTAGCTATGCATGCCTACATACCCCATCCAACGCCTTGGTATGTATTAGACTATGGATACTTACCTACATATCCACCCTATGCTTTCGTAGATATAGAAGCAGGAGCAGCAGCCGTGCTAGCAGCTGTAGGATCGACCGTACACGTCGGCGCCGTCAAGGGCGGGTCGATCGTCGTCGTGGGAGGAGCGCCAGGCACGCGCTCCGCCCTGACCAGCACGGGGATCATGCCGCCCGTGGCGAGGGAGAACGGCCGGTGGCCGACGACTTTGAGGATGCTCGTGATGGCGCCCGAGTGTGCGGTGAAGGAGATGAACGTGCTCGGGTCGTGGGTGAAGACGTCGTCCAGAAGCCTGCGGAGACGTGCGTCGCGCTGGGAGTCGGACTCGCGCCATTCGGCGTGCCAGAGGGGGTCGGTCTCCGCGAAGCCGTCCTCGAAGATGTAGAGAGGGTATTCCGCGTGGATGGCGGATTTGGATGAGCGGAGGTCGCAGGTGTGGATGCCGATTGTCTCGCGGAGGAGCTGTTGACGTCAGTCCGATTTTTTTTTGTTTTGTTTCGTTTTTCTATTGCCATAGTGCTTCGGGAACGTTGGTTAGAGCGCGCACCTCCTTGATAGTTGGCCGGAACGGGTCCGTATGCGGAATGCCCAGGCCCTTAAACGTGATGTTTGCCGTCGCGAGACAGCGGTTCAAGGGACTGACGTAGTACGACTCCGGGAACGGGATCTTGTTCTCGATCTGCTTCTCCCACGCACCATGCGCGACCTCAGCCTGCGCGATGCCCGTGTCCGTGAGGCGCGCATCGACCCAGGTCATGGTTCCGTTGCCGTCTTGGAGGGACCAGTAGCACTGTACGGTCTCAGCACATACATGTATTTCAGAAGTTCATAAGAACGCGCGCGCGCGCGCGCGAGAGAGAGAGAGCGCGTACATCCCATGCCTCAGTCCCGTAGAACTCCTCCGCAACGTTGTGGTACCCCTGACCGTGGCGGCCCAGGAACAGCACCTTGTATGCGACATCGTCACCGCTCTCGCGGTTCATCGTGCGCACCTTGTGCTCGAAGCGCTCCCATTGCGTCTTGCGGCCGTCGGGGTCGATCTGCGCATCCGTGTCGTAGGTCCGGTTGATGAGGCCGAAATTGGTCGAAACCTGGAGGCAATCAGTATCGATCAGCGCTCGTGTCGCTTACACAAGCGCATGCGATCCGATTGGCGCAGAGAGTGTGATATGGAGACGTACATAGTCGAAGGTGCTGGGATCTGTGGCGGGATCGTCTTGCAGGAAGTACCCGGTGACCGTGCTGTAATTGAGGTAGGACGCGAAGGCCACGGACTCGGCCATGGCGGCGAATCTAGCAAGGAGGACGGTCGCCAGAAGCAGGACAGGACTGCCGGCCATGCTGTTAGCTGCGTGATCTCTCTTTCGATGACGGCGGAGGTCGAAGCTGATGCGGGGGAGGAGGTTGGTGGTACTCGGCTGCAAAGTGCTCTACTACACGCCCTTCTATGCCAGGGGGAATACCTACACGATCACCACGATCCGGCAGGCTTGTCGCCAAGGCCGCCTATGACCACGTCCGTCATAGTCGTCCTCGCGGAGCAGGGGCAGGTGGTGTTCGTCCTGACGGACGCGGGGTCTCGGGCGGAGCGGGAGCATCGCGTCCAACGCCAGCGGGGCATGCTTGCACGGGACGGTGGAGACGGGGTGACGGACCAGCTGTGGATACCGAGAGACTAAGGAGTGGGATTGATAACGTTTGAAGACTCGGATAAGCGGACAGAACGATCAAGTCCTACCAACTGGGGACTGATAATCTCATGCTAGTTTAGATGAAGTCGAGAGGTTCCTGTTCCTGGGCCAGCAACCTTCCCCGTCTCCCGCCATGGATCCACGGGCACGTCCGCCACGTGCAGGCCCGCCAGCCATCGCGGTTGACGTCAAGCCATATAGATCTCCTGAAATCATTCTGTGCTCGTCTCGCACGAGTGCAAGACGAGGGCAATCGTATTTCCTATTTATTCCCTTTCACCTCATCTCCAATTCACGTCACTTCCTCAATTCCGTTTCAGCTTCTCTCTCCAGTTTATAGGCAACCTTTTTATTACCGAGCGAATTGAAACACCTAGTCACCACGGCGAAATCCAAAATGGACAATAATCAGAGTCCTCCTAACGGGCAGCTTGCCAGCCCCCGTCCCGGAACCCGGGCCGGCAACAAGCGCCAGGCCAGCGAGGACTTCTCCCCCAATGCCATCCGCAGGCGAGCCCGCAGGGAGTCCATGACCGACGCGGAGCGGACGCTCGAGCGCGCAATCCTCGCCGATCGACAGGCTGTCTTCTGCGCGCGCAGAAAACTCAAGAGCTCCGAGGCGTACAAGAAGGCCAGCGACCAGGAAAAGAAGCAGCTGTTTGAGCAGGTGAAGAAGGATGTTCTGGCTCGGCGGTACGTCAGATGCCATATTAGTGGTAGTAATTTATGCCCATTGGTAGCAGTTACTGATGAAGTTTAGGACCCTGGATAAGCGTTCTGCAGAATACATCTCCCAGCAGCTTCGAGGCAATGGGGCGCAAGCTCAGTCCACGCAGCAGGGAGGTGGAGATAGGGATGACAAGGTCATCACAGAACAAAAGCCAGTGAAAGATAATCCGCCTCAGGCACAGCAAGATGAGGGTGGCAAGGGCGAGGATGTCATTCTAAAAGACAAAGCAATCGATGGTCCCCAGCAGGAAGCGCTGCAGGACAGCGAAGATGAGAGCAAGGGCGACGGAGACTCGAGAGTGGCGACGCTCGAGACAATCATGAGCGCCATGGAGTCGAGAATGAGTGCGATGGAAACAAGGCTGGGCGCCATCGAGGCCAGGTTGAGGTCGCTGGAGACAAGGGTCAGGATGTGAACTGGAAAGATCAGCTGGTGGTGATCTTTATCAGAAATCATATTGGCGTTTGGGCGATACTGGGTCCGGTGGTATGGCGTTAATGGTGACTTCACGGCAGCTACCGCAAAATTGGGAACTGTACATAATCATATCTGATGGGAGATGTCGACGGACACTGCGGGCAATGGAAATCAACTGCATTTGTACAGGAAGAGAGATAGACACCCGAACAAGATACCCTCTGAGAACATGCACACACTAGCCATGTACAGCACTATGCATTATCCAAGGCAACAATCTCTCAAAGTTTGAACCATAAAAGATTCCCTTTTTCTGAAGTATCAAGTGCCAAACTCCGTCCTGTTGAATAGATCGTCGTCACAACCTCAATTCCTTTTAGTTTGCGCCACTTCTAACTCCGTACGTCATCAACATGTACAGTCTCATCCAAGTGTGGAGCAAATACTGCTAGTAACAGCTCTGTAAACATCTAGCGAAGACAACGTAATTCTGGCCAACAACCATTCCAAGAGACTATGGCAAGAGTGGCCGCATTCTCATAACCGTGTCTGCGACCACCCTTAGTCCAAAAGAGACAGCGGCCGCGGCCCTGAAGTACGACCCAAACCGACAGGAAATCGAAAAAGCAAACTGCAAAAAGGAGATGAGAGCAGAGATTGCGCTGTGGACGAGGTAACCGTAGAGATCTGCCAGCAGAGCAGTCCCAACGAGCCTATCGGTCCGCACATGCTGAGAAGAGCAACCGCTGCCCGGTCCAGAGAGAGAAGTCCGCCATCGCCATTCACGCCAGAGTTTCTCTGTGTTGCCGTATGCCTCGCTTTGCGTTTGTCCAGATGGTATTCCCGCAGAAACATCGACTGAGGAAGTGTGAGACGGGTTGTAATCCAGATGTGGGCTTGTCTCCGATGCCCCGGTGGTTTGAAGCAATGAGCGTCCACCAAAAGACATTTCCGCGCGTCGACGGACCCCAGTCGGGATAATCTCTGGAACTGACGACAAGCTTCCATTTGATACAACACTCCGAGACGCAAAGTGGCTGGAACGCTGGTGTGCGGGAATCTGAGGGCGAACTGGGGCAGCTTCCAAGGAATGGAACGAATGTCTCGAATAATGTTGCTGCAGGGAAGATACCGTACGACTGGAGTACGTGCAGCCAGGCATGAGGCATATATATCTCTGGTTGCGAGACATCTCGAGATCGCAGGGCTCCACCGTATCAGAGCATTCAATTGGCACATCTTCGGAATGGCATGGGACGAATTGCTGGCAGTATGACTCTTCCACTGGCAGCTTCTGCCCCCTCACAGACTGAAGTGCTTGCGCTCTTGCTCTTCCGCCGGATGTAATCCGTGAGGAGGCTTTCTCCAAGCAATTGCACTATGCATTGATCAGAAACTGCTCCAAACTAATCATGATGCAAGAGTCACAAAAATAATTATATTCAAAAAATTCAAGCAAGCAACCTTGATCGAGGATGTGGACTTACCTTCTTGTGTTGCTTCCTGTGCTTTTCGCAGGCGCCATGTCTACGGACAATAATGTAGCTTTCCCTCTGAGCCCGTGTTCTCGGTTTTTGCTTCTTAGGCAAGCGTGTAGTCACGTTCATGTTCAAGTCAAGGACCATCTCCACCCCACCAGTCACAGGCTCTGACCGGGATGCCTCGACTTCCGCCTTTGACGAAGAAACGGGGGAAGCCGCGGTAGAGGGAGACAGACTCGTAACGCCCGTGGTTTGACTCCATTGTGCAGAGCGTGGAGACGAGAGAGTCGTTATACTCGAATCAGAGACGAAGCCCGCATCTTCAGCACAGGTGTCCCTCAGCCGTTGAAGATGCAGCGCAATCGCAGCATCTCTTCGCTTCTCCTTTCTCGAGATGCAGCTAGGGTCGGCAGCCGCCTTGGAATATACAAGGTTCCGTACGGCGGACTTCAGCTGGATGATAGACTCGTTTTGTGGATAGTTGTGCGAGGTAGATCGGTCGAAGTCTGCTTCCGGGAAGCCTGCAGTATGATCAAACATGGTATGAATATCCGGATCTGGAAAGCCGACTGCTCCCGAGTCCTCATATATGTTCTCTGGCTGGGGCTTGTAATTGGTAAAGCATGCAGGGTCTTGTTGAGAGCAATGCAGATTGGATGATGTCAGATCATCCGTGAATGTTGTCGGGTGTGCCCAAGTTTCGCCTCCAGAAGGAGAGTTGGTCGACATTAGAGCACTGTCCAAATCATTGACCAGGTACTTGAAACAATTGTCAAAGTCGAACCATTCCTCCAGACAATTCTTCTCATCCATCGCATAGAGTAGATTATCCGAAGCCATTATTGATGATGCGAAAGAACTTCGACCGCGGACAGGCAGGAGGGACCAAGTTCCTAGGTATGTTCCAGGCACCGGCTGTGAACAGGAACGAAATCTTCAAAGTATATCCCACAAATGCAGTCAGGCTCCAAGGAATCGCCTTGTTCCCCGGGGATGGGGGAGTCTATATTCGAGCCCTGATGCCGTCAAGCGCCTCGAGTCACCCGCGCCGGGGCTGAGCAGGACGAACAGTCGAGCGCGGCCCTGCGTTGGCCAATCAGGACTCGAGCGTCACGCTTCCCGCTTTCCCCGTTGGACTCCCCGACTCCTTTGCGCTAAACCGGATGCGGTGCCCGACTCGCGGCGCGCCCCAGACCCCGCCACAGCATTCCGGGGCCCTACGGTCTGCCGGACTGCCCTTTTGGGCCGACTGGCGATGCATCAATTGGCAACCTTGGAATTTGGACCTCTAGAACTCCATACTAGGAACGGGAACTTTGACTTGACCGCACCTGGATCCCGTCTTGCTCTCCATCGCCAGGACAATGACAGCGGATCACATGCTGATAATTAAGTACTAATATGCTATCAGCTTTGGTCCTCGATGTCAAAAACATGATTCTCAACACTGATATTCTACAGAGAAATCCGCATGATTCTGTCATCGAAATAGAGTCCCTGTCAATCAAAGCTCTCCCTGAAAAGATGAAGAAATATAAACAAATAACACTTGAATTACTCTGGAAGCAATAGAACAGTTTATTGAGACTATATAGACCTGGCTAGACTATTGGACAGTATTGAAGACGACCACCATTCCGCAGGAGAGTTTGGCTTCCCTTTGATTGCTTCAGAATCTTCTATGATCCTTTGACTGATCCGCTTACCTGCATATATTGCTATAGTTGCTTCCGGAGGCCTTGAAATAGCCCAAAAACGAAACGGGCGTTTTCCCGTTACGACGGGAGAAACTGATCTGGATCCCGGACTCCGGCATCTGACACATCGGACCTATGCATATAAAGATCTTTCAGTGATCTTTCATATCCCTTGACCCATAGTCTTTGGTAGCAACACGATACAGGTGCGGCTAAGAGGAGGCACTCAACATACCAGACTTGACCACACTTCAGGTTCGAGATCGGATATTGTAAATAGGCGGCATCCGCCAGTGGTCTATAAAGATGCTAAGTAAGTATATTACATAGCTATGAAAATGAGATAAAAGAGTCTACTCACAAGACGCGGTCCGATTCTACCGTCACGATACTGCCAGTCGCGGCTGGCCAATCTCCCGAAGTACAACATGCACTCTCGGAGACTCACGGTGACTGGCGGGAAACCTGATGTGGTTGTGTGGTAAATGACCGGCGATCTCTTGAACGTATAGAATTCCACTCTGTGAACAAATACTGTTTGTTCGTACGGGCTGAGGAAGCCGTACATGGTCTGATAATCATCCATGTACCTTGCCAGCTGCCCTGGTTTCTTGGTCAATCATGGTATAGTTGAAGGGACCGGTGGACATACCAAGTAAACAGGCCATACGTCGGGGTGATAACCGATCCAGCCGAGCCGGCCATGGTGTCTTGAACTCAGCCACCACGCGTACTCTGCCTGGTCTTTGGACTTCGGCTAGAACTGCATCTGGGTATGTAGGGCGTTGGCTATTCCAGGCCATGGCTGCCCCTGACTGGATGTCTCCGAACCTGACATTCGGTTCTGTGTGTTGAAGACCGGTCCAAGCGCCTCAAACACATTCTGCACAATACGCGCAGAAACTCCACTCTCCCTAGCGACAACATAATACTGAATGGGGAGAGGAGGATACACAAAATTGACAGGCTGTCCCAGGGTAGGGACAGTGCCCCGTCGAACCTCCCTCTCGAAGTTCACCCAGGCCAATACCTGGGCTTCGGAGAGGCGGTATCTTCTGTTCGGTCTTCTGCGATTCGTGCCCCCAAGGTTCAAGTCTGGAATCCTGGACCAGACAATATCGCGCTGCTGTTGGACGTTCATTTTGTAAATGGCTTGGGTAGTTAAGTGACAAACTCGACATCCAGGTATGCTAAGTTGTTGAGGATATGATCGGCAAGGCCACGGAAAGGAAGGGGGAAAGGAGTCGGACAGCGCCTTAGATAGTTGAGACTTGCAAAAAGTGAATGCTTCTGGAATTGGGCTACTATAAGTGACTTGGGCACTTGAATCTTGTAAATTCACTATGTCCTTTAAGGACCTTCTGAGACAATATCCAAGACAGGCCTTCCTTCACTTTCCACCGCTTTGTCCAAACCCCTGCGGGTATCCATTGATCTTGTTTGCTTTCCTGTTCACTCTGGAACTCCTTGAGGAGGATCATGTTGATCAAATGAAAGACCGTTTTAATCAGTATAGAAATAAATATGGTCTCTCTGTGACAAGAGACATATTTTTCAACAAATAATCGTTGTGGCTGGGAGATGCAAACTAGTTTCAAATCAGGATTCCTGCATTCAGAGAGAGGTAACATAAAGAGACGTCTCTGATTGCTGCTCTGCACGGAGTATTACAAGGGACTTGATCTCTTTTCCGCGAAAGATTGCCAAAGGTGGTGAGACTCTTTTTCCTCCCCTAGCAGGAGCTTAAGCAGACTCGTCACAAGGCAAGATGAGCTGTGGGGCATAAGCCCAAAATACAGGAATTTGTTTTGGTAGCCTTCTTTCATAACTATTTGGTTTCATCTATACCACAGCATTGATTATATATCCCCTTCATGCCAATCTTATTGCTTAGGGACATATCGATCCGCTAATCGATTGTTCTCCATCCTTCCAGCAACCCGCATGTCCTTACCCTTGTTTACTCTCCCTTTCGTGAGGGAAACGCAAAGCAGGAGCACGAAGGACCGTCGGAAGTTCCTGTCTTGACCTAGACAACGGAGGAAGAAGACAGGCACAGTCGGATGTTCAGGACACTTGCTCCAGAGCCTTATCAAATAGGTACCAAGTGTCGGTGTGGATACTCTCCAGGGCTCTCATTGATTGAGTAGAAAATGAGAAGAACGATTTCTTCTTGAACAATGTACTGAAGGCCTATCACAAATGGAAGAGGGGATGGGTGGGCCCATCTTCAATGTTGGAGCTCTTAGCAGGTAAAACAACAAAGCAGATACATCCTGTAAGTGGTGCCTGATAGCACCCACACCCAGTGTCAACCTCCTCCGCAGCTGCCAGACAAGATTTGCATCCTGTTGTAGATGTTAAGGGCGGCAAGCTGTCTGCTAGGTAGTTGATCAAAGGCGGTGATGCTCGTGATGCTCTTGGCAGAACAGATGAGCTGTGGGTGGGATCCTGGGACACAGAAGACAAACTCTTTGCCGAGGAACCATTGTTTGTGTATTCAAACCGCTGATCCTGTAAATTTCGATGTAGATGCTAGCTGGCGGGGAGAGCAGGGACGACATGCAGCGGCGAACAGGGGTTCGCGGGGCAATGGCCTGTGCACGGCGGAGATGCAGCCTCGCCTGCATCCCTCAACGCCCCTCCATCTCCTCTCCCTCTCCGACTACAATCATGCTGTGAGACATCGCGGTCGCGTGCCTCCCGCCTGTCCCGCCGTCCGCTCCGCCCGTCGATGCCACTGGCCGCGCCGCCGCTCCACCCGCTGCGGTCCTGCTGTGGGGAGACGCTCGACTGATTGGTCCCGGGCGCCCTCCGCCGTGCCAGACTCCCGTCGGAAAGTTGCACAGTCAGCCGGACGAAACCCAGAGAATCCATCACGTCACGCTGCTGCTCCCTCCGCCCAGAGATGGCCGCTGCCTTCGACGACGAAGATCTCTTCTCCCTCCCCTCCTTCGACCGCGATCGCGACCACGACCGTGCCTGCGGGGCCGTCCCCAGCTCCAACGTGTCCGCCATGGCCATGCCTCCGCCTCCACGTCCAGCCGGCCGCGGCGGCGACCCGGCCGTCCAGTCGCCCGCCACGACCAGGGACATGCAGCGCCTCGACCAGTATCAGACCGTCAAGATCCTCGGCGAGGGCTCCTTCGGCAAGGTCAAGCTGGCCATCCACCAGCCCAGCGGCCGCCAGGTCGCCCTGAAGATCATCCCTCGCCGCAAGCTGCTGTCGAGGGACATGGTCGGCCGCGTCGAGCGCGAGATCCGGTACCTGCAGCTGCTGCGACATCCCCACATTATCAAACTGTGCGTTGCCCCGGGATGCGTTTGATGTGGATATATGTGAGATGGCAGATACTGACCAGATCCGGTGAGGCAAACAGGTACACGGTGATAGCGACCAAGACCGATATCGTAATGGTGCTCGAGTATGCCGAGCGGGAGCTGTTCGACTACCTCGTGAAGCGCGGCCGGTGCAACGACGATGAGGCGCGCAAGTTCTTCCAGCAGATCATCTGCGCCGTCGAGTACTGCCACCGGCACAAGATCGTGCACCGCGACCTGAAGCCCGAGAACCTGCTCATCGACAGCGAGAAGAACGTCAAGATCGCTGACTTTGGTCTGAGCAATATCATGACTGATGGAAATTTCCTCAAGACCAGCTGCGGGAGTCCCAACTATGCCGCGCCAGAGGTCATCTCGGGCAAGCTGTACGCGGGGCCCGAGGTCGATGTCTGGAGCTGCGGGGTGATTCTCTACGTGCTGCTGGTGGGCCGGCTCCCGTTCGATGACGACTACATCCCGGCTCTGTTCAAGAAGATCGCAGCGGGCAACTTCCACATGCCCTCGTACATCTCTTCGGGGGCAGCCAGGTTGATCAAGGCAATGTTGCAGGTGCATCCTGTCCACCGAATCACCATCCCCGAAATCCGCCAGGACCCGTGGTTCCTCAAGGATCTGCCCAAGTACCTGCATCCTCCGCCAGAGGAGTTCATCACGACGGGCATTGACCCGAGCAAGGCCATCGATCCCCGGAGGCTCGAACCGGGGAAGCCCCCGTTGGTTCCGGAAAAGATCCACCAGATGGCGGTTGCGAAATTGGAAAGGAGTATGGGCTACACGAAAGAAGATATCGAGGAGGCACTGAGAAAGCCGGAACCGAGTGCGGTCAAGGATGCATTCTTTATCATCGCTGAGAACGAGATGATGCAGACAAATTGTGAGTATTCTGCACTGTCCTGTCCCTCGTACAGCCAACTAGGAAATGTGATATTGAAGTATTTGCTTGCTTCTTTGATGCTAATTTCCAACAGCCCCAACAGACGAAAAGATCGATGTCCCTTCTCCTGCTTCGTCCCCTCCGCCGCAAAACACGTTCCCGTTGTCTTCTCCAAGGACAAGCAAGCCGACTGCGACAGCTCCCCACCAAGAACCACCCGTTGCTTCACCCACCTCTCAAGTTTCACAGACTCCACCTTCTCGACAATCCAAACTACCTCAGCAAGACGATCCCAAAGACGCGGAACCGCCTCGCGTTAGCCACGTCCGGATACTTCCAACCAGCCTGCCGTACGTCCATGATCAGATTATGAAGATGCGCGACCATGAGCAAAAGGCGCGCGCTGCAGGAAGAAGTCCGGACGAGGAATCTCCAACCGGGGTTGACGCGGATCAGGACAACGCAGATGACTACACGGAACGTTCTCCTGAAGAACAGGCGGCGAAAGCCCGGGCCCTCAAGCCCCACGCCCGTAGCATTGTAGACCTCGAGAAGCTGCGTCTCGAGCCTCCCCAAGGCTTCACAGCCGCTACGCACCAGCCGAAGAAGTCCCGCAAGTGGCAATTCGGAATACGATCTCGCAACCAGCCGTATGAAGCCATGTTGTATCTGTACAAGGCTATTGCAGCGCAGGGTGGCGTCTGGGAAATCCTGCCGGCTGAAGCAGGTTAGTTCTCTCTTCCTTCAATGTTCTAAAGGCGCAAACTAATTGATACGATCCAGAAGGCAATGAACCTGAGATCGGTCCTCCTGCAGACAAACCGAAGCCGTTACAGCGCAAATATGCGGATCTCCCATCCGATTACTACATTCCGAAGGAACCGTGGTTCATCCGTGCGCGGCTACTCAAGGATGGTGTCACAGCTCCTGGCCAGTCAGCCAGCACTCCCAGCAGTCGTAGCGATCTCGAGGAGTTCCGCCGTCGGGTCCCTCCCGACGACAAAGCCACCGCCTTGGACAGTCCGAACGTCACGGGACCGGCATCGGCCAGTCCCCAGCGTCAACCTCCGGCACGGATCAGGCATGGCGTATGGGTGTTCATCGACATCCAGCTGTACCAGTTGGAGTCGAACTATATGGTCGACTTCAAGTGCGACGGCTACCAGAATGTGGTCCGCGCCGAGGGCGACACGGAATGGCGCCCAATCAGCAAGCGCATCAAGAACAAGGAGAAGGAAATTACCAGCCCCTATCCATACCTCGACGTGGCCTCTGATCTGGTGGCGCAGCTGGCCGTCGCGAGCTGACAAGCTTTCTTTCGCCATTTGTCTCTGTCTGCTTTTTCCTTTCCAGTTTCATTTAGCCATGTTTGGGTTAGCGTTAACGATACGGCGTGATTGATTGAAGGAGGGTTTTGCTGGCTGGCGAATATGGAAACCCATAGAAAGTTTGATTTATTTGAATATTGGCGCTAATGACGACGAGTGATGACTTTTTTTTCCTCCCTTGTTATTTCATCTGAGGGTTTCTGTGCTATTGAACTGCCCCCGATGGATGCGGCAGACGGGATCTGTGGTAGCATTTGTTTTTGTTGAATCGTTGAATCCATTTTGCGAGGCATGTCATGCCATGTCATGTAAAATACGTACAGTACAACACATATTATGTCTCTCCAGCGTATCGGAGAGAATGGCAAGGTTGCTTTCGATTTGATTAGATTTGATTCAGCTTTCTGCGAACTAGTAATGTCCCTACCTATTCCATAAGGGTCCAACCATATCGATCCCTTCCAATGTGGAAATGGTTTCCCCCCTAAGGCCTCCAGATTGTAATATTCTGCGTCACATCATGGTACTTGTAAAATCTGACATAGCGCCCAACAGAAATCACCCCATATACACCAGACCTTTGACCTAAGGGGGTCTTGTTCCATGCTGAGCGCTGAGATAGTCTCGTAATTGATTGGCTCCTGTTTGCCAGGTCGAGCTGTGTGTCTCATGTGCCGCCGCTTTACATTGCACGATCAGGAAGAACTTCCGGCGATTGGTTGGTTACAACATATTCAAACGTATGGAAATCAGAGAATCCTCTTCTCTGCTTTGCTCCTGCGTCCTGGCAATGTATCCGGCGGCGGGTGGAAACTGATGATGGAGGATTGCATTCCAGACTCCTGTGACATAGCCTTCGGTGGATGATGGATCCATTTGGTCTATCGCGTCCTGGATGGCTGGCACATTGTAGTACTGGTAGATATCAGCAAGCAAATACATGTTTAAGGAATCTTGGCCGAGGAGGTACATAGTGCGCGTTGTTTTCGATGACTTTGACCCTCCGCTTGTTAATGCGACACAATCAGCATGAAAGAAATACTGATTAGAATGGAAGAGAGAAGCGACAGAAGAAAAGAAAGAAAGAAAGATGCGGATCCACAACCAGGATCAGGATCAGGCTCCGACTCACTAAATCGAAAGAATTTGCCCCATAGCCAAGGTGTCCGAAAATACATCCCGCAGAGATCGGCCGTGCTGCAGGCCACTGAATGCTCTCTATTTCTCCACTCCTCCCGTTCAGCGAAAAGAAACCCCAACCCCCATTCACACTCTACCTCATCCCCGCATACGCAATAGCAGGAGGAAGGATCTGGGGGAATCCCGCATGGAGCGGGTGACTTTGACATTTAGGATACTAACTTCTGCCTACCTAGGTACATAGTACCTAGGGGCCCAAAATCAGATAGGAGTATCAAAGCTCAGCAATATAGACCTGAACGAGAGAGATGAAGTACCAACTAAGTATGAATTGATAAAATAGATCCGTATTTGTTCAAAGCTCACAGACGCTCCCGTTGATGTCATTATGAGGCTTACTTACATGGTTTCTTTCGGCGCTGGGCCAGACAACCTAGGTACACCGGGAAACATATTGCAGAATAGGTACCTAGTCTCTATCCTCTCCAGAATGTCCTCGCGAGGAACGTCTCGCTCTCCAATGTGAGACGTTCGCAAGTAGAATCAAGTTCAGCTGGCTCCTGTGTTTAAAGTGTGTGTGTGTGTGTGTATATACTTGTATATATACTTGTAGTGAAGCGGTATTTCGATCGGGGCCAACTATCCCATGCGCAGGAGAGGGCTATGGCTGACGAATAACCATGTCGAATCGAACGGCGGACAATGTCGCTTTTTTGCGTGGAGCTTGAAAGGCTCCCTACAGATGTTCTGGCTGGATCGAGCACTGCAGGCTGTCGCCAATAATCTCCATCAAGCTCCCTGATCGGCCTTTCCATATATTGAGGTGACCACGGGGGTACCTGTAGCACATGATCATTCATCATGTACAGGTAGGTAGGTACATTACATGTACATGTACAGCACATGTGGTTATGCCATAGAACCAACCTGCTGTCACCTCTGATAGATAGATCCATCTAGACCAGCCTCTATCTTCAACAACTGTATGTACAAGTACCTATATATGTACAGTACTTTCCTGTAGAGGATAGCAAAATGTTTCAGTCGTTTTCTAACCTTGCTCTTTATACATACATGTTCTTGTACTGTGCATATAAAGTACATACATCCACCCCCGCAAAGTACCGTGCAGTACACACATACATACATACATACCTTGCTAAGTATGTACTCGGGTAGGTATCACAGTACCCGGGTTGTAAGGTCAGAAGCCGAGGACCCAGGTGTCCCTGTTGCGAAAGCGGAGGGGAAGAGGAAAAAATATATATATGAGAAGAGATTTACAGTATATACAAGTTGACTGAGGCCTATATAAACTCGGCAAATAGATTTCATGCATGCTTCCTCCTTGGCCAATGTTCCTTCAGAGAAACATATCTTATTGATTGACCTAACCTTGAAAGGTCAACGACGCGTGTACTGCCAAAGAATGGACAGATGCACTCCTGTATTAACAGGTGAACAGATTCACTACATAAGATAAGACAGGAGGAGACGGAGGTATATACTAATAAACCGATCCCATTTCCCCCTCCTTGCCTCGGAGGAAAAAAAGCACAAACAGATCAAATAAGCCGATCGATCCATAACGAAGGACCATGTGGCATATGTAGCATGATGACATGTCCAGATAAGATGATAAATAAGAAAACGAGAACTAGCTAGATAGATAGAAAGTTAACAATACCATTCAACCGATGCAATGACTGGAACAAGAAAAGACTGACCGACCTATCGCGAAGGAAACATAACCCATATATACCGTCTTCAGCGCATTTAACATGGCAAGTAACTAACTTGCAAGTGGAGTTGCAGTTAGAGCCAGATCAGACCCCGCTGGAGACATCCGTCCCCCCAGCACCGGAGCCGTCCCCGCCGTCGCCGAACCGGCTCCACGCGTTGGAGTTTGCGTTCCACGCAGAGCCGTTGCCAAATGAAGCAGGAGAGGCGCGTGCGGAGGACTTGGTCGAGCTAGACGCAGTTCCTGAAGTAGCCGCCGCAGCAGCAGCCGCAGCCGCCGGGTTGCACTGTGGGCAGATGGAGACGCTGAAGCCGCGGCCATTGCAGTAGGAGCAAAACCCTCCCCTGATGTCAGGTTTGAGTCAGCTGTCTTATGCTTCTCATTGCAGGACAAGCGAGGAAATGCCAACAAGCGAAGAGATATATGGCAGTGATATGACCTCATGGAGATCCCGATAGTTCAATTCAGCCCCGAAGACGAATCAATCCCAAGAAGAGAACAAAAATTGAGCGCGCAATGAGGAAATGGAAACACCTGCAAGAACATACCTTCCTGGGTTTCCAGCGCACATGCGGCATGTCAACACCATACGCCCGCCGACGCACGACTCATGGTACGGATCTGCTGAAACCCGCGCGACGTTCCCGTTGGCCATGGTGGTGATTGGTGTATTTGTATGTGTATATAAACGGCCAGTCAATGGAAGGCACGCAAGAAGAATCAAGGCGGACTCTCAGAATAAACCGGAGAGAAGATGGCACTCGTATACAAAGTTTTTAAAAAAAACGGACAGCAAGGTAGATATTATTCAACAAGCGTGGTACAGTAACTCGTGTCCAGGAAAAGCTGCGATGAAACCGCCGACGTTTGGGATTCCTTTAATCTCCTCCATGGCGGGATGGATTCGACGGTCACGTACTTATATAGTTTTCTTCTCTTCTCTTCATCTCTCCCATGTCAGACAGATTTCGCTTCAAGAGTTGAGAAGATCCCCTGCCTGGTCGTCAAAACCAGGACTACTGCTGCAAGAGTAGGTAGGAAAGGGATAGTCCGCTCTTGCCCTACGGGTGATGCGGTGTCACTGAGCACAAGTTCGTCGGAAGTGATTGTCAAGAACATGATGCCAATAGTCCTCATACAAGATACGCTTGGCAATGGTGAACGTCGTCTGAGCTTCCCAGAACAGACCGGAGTGGACCCGGGGAAGAGATCAGCAGGACACATGCCGACGACGCCCAAGTGTCATTCGGTCATATTAGCCTGAGTTGGGCACCTTCAAGGTAGGCTTTTTTTTTCTTTCGTCAACAGACGCCAGTAGGGGATGGAGCAAGAGGCGGTAAGGTTTTGTGACTGCATATCCACTAGCACATCGAGTCCAGATAGTATTCGAAGCGCTAAGGGGCGTGTGATGTGCAAGTTATGTGTAAGAAGGCGGTGACAACCCGGCATCTACAATAAGGCAACCAATTGCTGGCACAAGGATGGAGAGCCTGAACCCGTACCTAGGCCCATTTCTGCGGTCTACAACGCCGACGGATGTGCCCGGACTTCGGCACCAGGAACGGTACTTCGCATTACAACACTGAAGCAATGGTGGGGATGGAAAAAGGAAAAAGGAGATAGGAGGAGAAGGAGGGGAAAAAAGCAACGAATGTTCTTTGGTGCTCGCGGCCGTCGACCTTGGACCCAAACCTGTACTCTGCCGCAGACGCAAGAAGTACCGTCGGTGATCCCAGGGCCATGGCAACCACTGAGAAGGGAGCTCTTCGTAGGACAGACAACCCCCAATTCCGACAAATCCAGATCTCGTCCTTCACCGCTCTATCGGCCGTCACCTTCCTGTCTACACCTGCCGAGTACTGTGATGCGCGGTCGAATCAGTTCATGCCAACCTCGGGCACATGCAGCAAGCTGCGTAGGCACCAGATCCCTTCATACCCTGCCCGAAAGCGTATACAACCCGGAGCACGGTTCCGGATCACGGGAGGTTCTTGGATTCGCGAAGCCCGCCCGAAATCCCAAGTTAGCCGCCAGTCGAAGGTCAGGTGAACATACCGTGGCTGTTGTGACATGCTCGTCACAGGGACAAGGAGGGAGATGTAGACGACGTTTTCTAGAAAAAAAAAAAGTATCATTTGAGCCTACCAGCCCTGTATAGAATCGTCGCTGAGTTTAAACCCTAGTGTGGTAGGAACTCTGTGAAAGGGCGACGAGCCCGGATCCACGGGGGGAGATCCTATACGCTGGTTGCAGCTAATAATAAAGCAAAAAAAAGAGTCCCCTTCAATGGATCCTGTACCCTTGGTCATTAACCGGCAAGCCACTGGCGGTCTTTGAAAGGCATGCATTACGTATGTCACGCAATGATGGACGGTAGGAACAATGAGATGGCATGGGACACAAGTTCGGAGTAGAATCCAGTATCAGTACACACGCCGTAAAGGGCAAATATCAACCTGCAAGGATATGTATGAATATGCTTACCAGGGATGCAGCAAGGCAATATCCTGACACGTTTTTTTCCTTCTGCGCACGGGTTCACTGCAGGGGGTGGGGGAGGTCGGGATACCGATCTGGCGCCCAAAGGCACGATAGCAAGAAATGAACAAAACCGGGCAGCAAGACGCGCGCAACGGGGAGCATAGCCACCTGGTCCCGTGCCACATTCAATAACTGGCGATGTGGCGCCTCGCTGCCATGCAGGTATCCGAAAATGCAGCGGTCCTTGGGCCATGGGCAGGCCCGACGGCTCCTCCTCCCGTGTTCAACGTGTCCTCGCAATCCGGACAATCTCATTCTCTCCAGCCGCCGGGAAGGAGAGTAAAGCAGAGCTGCAGCCGAGTGCTGGGTTGTTATACAACCACGGTCCCGAGACTGATGACCGCCTGTTCACGGGTAGTCACATCACAAACGTCCGTAGAACGAGGGATGACAAGGAGAAGAAACAGGAAATCGGGATAATCAACAATAACTGTTGGCAGACAGTACCTGCGAGTCACGAGAAATGCTGAAACGGACCGTCGTAGTTTCCCATGTGTCAGATCCTAAATACTACCTGTACAGACGACTCCTGGATCTCCCTGAAACACATTGACCATCAGATCACTACGGATACGGAGTATCCGCTGTGTCTTTTTGCTTTCCTTCATAGAAGCGACGGAGGGAGAGAGGGACTTTTGGCAAAAAGCCGCTAAGGGACGGACATCCCAAGTTGCCGGAGGCTGAATGCATGTGCGTGCTCTACAACAACCCGGCCACGATCACAAGCTAGGGAGTTCATTGAATCTTGATCCGGCGTGACATCACCGTCGACGCCCGCGCCTGAATTGGGTATGCGTCGTTTTCCCTTCCGCGCATCTTGACTGTGACAAAGGGGCATCTCGTCGCCCATCCACGGCCACTTGGGTTGTTTGGCGCCCGGGCGGAGGAGATAAGCGGACGGTGAGTTCGCAACGCGAGAGGCGCCAAGCACGACAGTCACATCGAAGCTTGAACAAAGTGGGAATCTTGTGCATATACCTGGCGGACGTCTCCCAGGCAGAGTCGGATGAGAGATGGCCCGGTGCGGTTGGAACAGAGAGTAGGGGGGCAACGCTCCAAGGTCGGCCGCCGAGCGGCTCCGCGCCCGCTCCCACGGGGACAGCATCCTACGTGACTACTGCCCAACTACCACCACACCCTGGCTTGTGAGAGATGAAATGTCTCCTACACGACTTATCTCGCGAGTGCTACACAGGATCCCCGGAGAATTAGCTCGTCATGATCGCAATCGCAAGCCCATCTCTCCCCGTCGACCACCACCGGAGACATTGCACAGGATGGCATCTGATGCACGTCGCCCAGCAGCTCTACATCCACGGATGGCCGCCTACAGCCGTTTTTTCCTGGCCCGGGATCTCCCATGGAGGACGGATACGCTTCGTTTAACCTTAAGGAATCTGCAGGATGGAAGTTGCAAACTGCTCCATTACTGGCTACCTGAAGAGTGGACATGGAAATTTCTCATCTAAGACACGTCGGACAGCCATACATGTGCTGACTGCACGGAGAGAGAGAATGTCTTCACGAAAGGGGAAAAAAAAGAAAAAAAAAACATCTGCAACGTCACATCGAGTCATTGCTGATAACGGTCGCCCATGACAAACCTGTCGGTAATACAGCCACAGGATTGGTCAAGACGCCGGCCAGCACCCATGAGCATCGAGTTGGGGAAGGTATCATAACGCAGCTGCTTCATCTGCAAGGGATAGGGGAAAGGTCCGTAAGCAAAGGAAGTAAAAGGGGAAAAAAGCAAGCCGTAGTAGAAAATACACAAGAAAGAGACCAACGCCCAGCGCCACCAAACCCCGTAGCTGTCCCCCGCCTCCAAGTATTAGACAGGATCCCTATCTCGTCCTTCAGTAGCCATCGCATCTCAACCGCAAGCGGCTCTAGACACCGAGCATTCTGTAATGAAAAAAAAAAAAAAAGTTGAAAAGAGCTAAAACCTAGCATAAGTGCAGCTAAAAGCTAAACCGAAAGGATTCCAACAGAGGGACTATGATTCTCATTCATCAAGTCTGCACACCGAAGAAGTCGGGCGGGAGAGATGCCAGAGCCGCTACAGTGCCAATTCCACCAACAACAGCACCGATAAGGGCGGAAACTGCATATCCGGCGAAGCTGCTGCGGCGAGACCCATTGGTGACCTTCACGCGTTTTCGGCGCGGCTCGCCTTCTGAAGCCTCTGGAGCCACAGGGCGAGGTTTCTCAAGCTCAGTGATAGCAGGGATGTCGGTGATCTGGGAGGCGGAATTGTCGAATACCTTCATAGGCGTCTGCGGTTGAGCATCAGGGAGCGAGGAGGCCGCGTCACTGCAGACGGCTGCCATCTGAGCATCGCCAAACGACTCAGGCAATGAGAATCCGCCAAACTCAGCTGGCTGTGACTCCATGTCGGCAGCTTTCCTCTTCAGCGAATTCCTCTGTCCCGAATAGTGAACTTCGGACGTGGACTCGTCGACAATATCAGCTATAGACACGCGTGTTGTGGCCACCGTGGGCCCCGTTGATGGCTTCTCATTTTGGTTCTCCGGATCAATTTTCGACTTGGTCATGTCATTATTGGCAGACTGATCGCTGCTCTCCACATTCGCCGGCAGACTTGACTCTGCGGGATTGTTGCGACTATCGACGGGCTTGGAGCACTGACGGTCCAAGCGATCATCGGGACAGTGGTTGGCCAAGTCTGCCGGACTCGGGAGAGTGGCACAGTTCGACGAACCAGCATTCTGAGCCGACAACCGCTGCTGATTGAACGCGAAGGACATGTCAGCATAGCTCATGTACGAGTTGAGATTATTCGCGGGAGAGGCGGATGCAAATGTCCCGAGTGATACCTGGGACGCATGATTCAACCCAGAAGGCCCAGTCCATTCCCCAAAGGACGGTGAGAAGGAGGTACACGAGTAGCTCGGCAGATTCGGATTCAATATCTTCTCCATGTGTTTGTATGAGGGACTTGGGATAGGATTGTTTCGGGAATTAGCGGCCCAATTGCCCTGGTACGGAACCGGGTTGTAGGACATTACACCGATACGGGTACTGTTCTGCGGCAAATCGAAAGACCGGGATTGGGCCTCAAAGGTGGGAGGCTCATTTGATGTCGTGGAATTGCTGGCTGCTGCGTCGGCTGCGTAAGCGTCCTTGGGAGCCTGATGGGCATTCCCATTCTCTGGCTGAGCGTTCAAGTGAGCCGAATCGGAGTCTCCTACTTCCAAATCGCTTTCCGTCTCCGCATACGGCAGCTCGTATGGCACAGAGGCTGACTCGGAGTTGAATCCCACAGAGGCGTCGTCCTTGTTGGGTTCATCGTCGTCCGACTCTCCAGAGGCATGAGGTTCGGAATCATCCTCGAAGCTGAGCTGCTCCTCCTCGTCATCCCAAGGATCAGAATCTTCGGATCCGTCACCAGCTAGAGACACTTGCATTGATTCACTGTCTGAATCGCCATCGGGAATGTGATCAGGTGCATCGTCTTGAGTGCTGGGGAAGGCGCCAGGAGCGCTCGTGGCTGGAGGAGGAGTCATCCTAGGCGTCACCAACGGTTGATCGCCGTCAAGAAGGATTGGACTCTGCTGGGAGCCTTCACGTCCGTCCAAGTCATTGTTGTCAGACGTCTTGATCTGACCAACCTTCGTATCAGCGACGTTCGTAGCCGCGTCGTTCCTCAGAGGTGAGGTAACGGGAGATGAGTGCTCTCCCGGACGGCTATCAGAATCGGAATTTGATCCAGAGTCATCGTCCGAATCAGGGACAGTATAAACGGTGTGGGACGCCGGTTTCTTAGGGGCAGAGTCATGCACTATCTCGACCACATCATCGTCATCCTCGGGGACCGAGAAGCAGTTCGTCGCCCGCTTGACCGGGGTTCTCTTAGAATTCGTGGTGGGATTCTCCTCCCTGTTGAGATGTCAATATGCGGTCCATCGGAACAGAATCGGTCCACTGGTTGACGATGACTTACCTGTTATCAAACCACTGACACTCGCAACGAACTCTGAGAGGCGGAAATGTTTCTAGTAGTACAGAAGCCATTAATAAAAAAGATGCTCGCAAACGCCCTCTACCACACAGCCCGAGCGAGTCAAAGGACGGGAGAAGGAATAGACTCAGCAGCACACGTACCTGATCCACGAGTGACCTCGTTTCCAAACGTCAGTATATCACCACTCCGGATGGCGGTATCCTGGCCGACGGGGATCTTCTTGTCGTTGATATAGGTGCCATGCATGGAGCCGCAGTCCCGGAGATAGACCTTCTAAAAGAGGAGTCAGCACTGCTGACGCATCAAATGTGAGACGGGATGCAAACGTACCTTGTCCCGCAGGGAAACCCCCAGCCTCGCGTGATGGCGCGACATGACCCGCGAATCGAACCAGCCATTGTTGTGAGCGGGGATGAGGTTCTTGGCCTCGCACTTGGAGGATCGACCGATCTTGACGGTGTCGGAATCCGACGCGAAGGTCAGGGTGCGGAAGGGCAGGGTGTCGGGGAAGTAGACGGGATGGAGGGTGACAACCACTGGAACCACGTCAGTCCAGGCACTTCACACGTGCTCATGGCCGTGGTGATGAAGACGTACCGTGTCTGCCGGACATGACGAAGACAAAGCAGCGGTCGGGACTCGTGGAACGATATCCTGTGACACGAGGATACGAGTTCGCTACTGAGAGAGTCCGGGAGAGATGGGCAGGTGCAGGTTAGATGGCACTGGGAGAGAGCAGCCTCACAGCAAACGAAAGAGAAGGTGAAGTTGGGAGCTCGACGTCGACTTGGCCCGTCGAGACGAGGCGTGAGCGCAGGCACCGAGTCTCAGACGGTGTCGCCGGGTCGGGACGGCAGCAGGTGGCAGGCAGCGTTACTTAGCCAGGAGCACGGAGGGACATGGAGCCGCGGCTCAGAGGACATCTGCTGTCTCGAGAGAGACACTGGGAAGCTGGAACGAGGAAGAAGGCACGTCGATTGGGGGGAAGGGGAGGAAAGGCAGAGGGGAGAGGGTGATGATGAAAGAGGGGCAAGCGACGCAGGCGGATGAGGTGAATCTGAGGTCGGGTCCGCGAGGAGCAGCGGGCAGGGAAGCGTCCTGTTTCGTCCTGGTCCCGGTCCTCGGGCAGCTGCGACAGGTGGACGCCCAACGCCTGACCTCGAACGAGACTCGGACGGGCTGAGCTCGGCGGGCAGATGGACGATCTGATATGGGTTCAGTTGCTGGGAGATGCCTGGGATGGAGAGCCGTGGGAGCACGCTGTTCTCACGGTCACGGAGCAGTCACTGGAAGGCTGAGATGGCAGAGACGAGGCAGCAGGCAGGGCCATGGACGCTGGCGTCACAGCTGATGCCCGTGATACGCAACCGCGGAGGGGCTCGTCAGATGACCCCGATAAGCGATAAGCCGGTTATCGATAACGCCGGTGGAGCAGCACCACAACGGGTCTAGAGATCATAGAGAGCAGGTTGATCCGTCATTCCATCAGTCTTCGCGTCATTATTGTACACATTTCTTCCCTTCCCTTCCCTTCCTCAGCATGCCCGATCCCTCCCCGCAGGTCCCCCTCGTCGTCCAAGATGCCCAGTGCTCCAGTCCAGAGCCAGTACAGAAGCAGCGGCCGTGTCTACAGCAGGGGAAACACACACAGAGACAAGAGGACACACAATATCCTAGATATTAGATACACACGCACAGAAAAAAAAAGGCCCCCCGGGACCCGGGGCTGATGAGACAAGACCGCAAAGGATCATCAGACATGCGCACGCAGCCCTCCACACGCGCCGCGCCAACGAGACAGGAGCGAAGAGACAGCAGAAAAAGACCAGCAACCATAAATTGCCCCATAGACCGGTTCTAGAAACCCCCGTCCAGAGAAGAGAATTTCCTCATGATCGTCGGTTCCGTCGACGCCGCTTCCGTCACAGGCCCGGGGGCCCGCCGAAGTTGGCGCCCATGCTCTGCAGACGCGCCGCCAGCTGCGGGTACTTCTCCTGCACCTCCAGCTGCGTCCGCGTCGCCTCCGCGTACGAGATGGCGTTGATCACCTCGCCCTCCGTCCGGGCCAGCTCCGCCGCCCGCTCGAAGTACTTGAGCGCCTGCGAAACCTTGCCCTGCTGCAGGAGCAGCTGCGCCATGGTGCCCACCGCGATGTCGCAGTCGGGGTCAACTGCGGGGTCCGTTAGTAAATCCTGGTCCGATCAAAAATATCCAAGAACCTGGGGTGAGGGGCCTTACTGATGAGAGCCTTCTGGCACAGGTTCTCCGCCTCCTGGAAATCATGCTTCCACTGGAACAGGGCCAGAGCCTTGTTGATCAGAGGCAGCACGTTGATTCCCATGGGCTTGCTGTGCTTCTCCATCTCCACCGCCTTGTCGAACTTCTCGATGGCCTCGGCGTAGTTCTGCTGGTCAAGCAGCAGCTCACCGTAGTAGTTGTACACGTCCGGCACGTCCTCGAAGTTCTTGACAGAGCGCCGGAAGGTGGCCATGGCGGAGGCAACGGATCCCATCTTGTACTGCGTCACACCCAGCTGGATGTGCGAGTAGATGAAGCTGCGGTCCAGATCGATCGATTTCTGGTAGTCCTTTGCCGCCTCCGCAAACTCCCCGAGGATGAAGTGCAGTTGCGCACGGTGATAGTAGATGTCGGGGTCGTCCTTGTTATGCGTAATCGCGAGCTCAAAGTCGTCCACAGCAGCATCCTTGTTTCCTGCAATCATTGTCAGAACTGTCGTGAGAGACATTGAAGGAAAGGAAGCCTAACTAACCTAGCTCAAGATGCAAGCTGGCGCGCTTGATGTAGCTTTGTACCAAGGACGGATCCAACTCAATGCTCTTGTTGAGATCCGCCAACGCTGCCTGGGCGTCGCCCTGGAGATACGTGAAGGTGGCCCGCATGTTGTACGCCAGAGCCTCGTACTCGCCCAGGTCTCCGAGCTCAAGGGCTCTCTCAAAGGCTCTGGCAGCCTCCTCGTAGCCATCTGCGGTCTTCTTCGCCATCGCAAGGAAACCCTTGCGCAGCTGTCCCTTACCGCTCTCCTCGTTCAGGTCTGCAGATTCCTCCAACCCTTCTGGGATCGGCTTGGGCCGGAAGCTCTGCAGGTAGTTCGAGACAAAAGTCGCGCTGGGGAGCTTCTTGCCCTTGGCCTCCATGATGGCCTTGCCCTTCTTCTCCGCCACCTTCTTCAACAGTCTCTCAAGGGCATTGCGGCTGGACTCGTTGGTGAAGCCGTCGATGATGCAGCTGGCCGTGAAATCGAGGAGCGCTTCGCTGAACTTTCCGAGATGCTCGTAGGCGATGGCTCTCCGGTTCAATGCCTTGACATACTCGCTGTCCATCGCGATCGCAGCGCTGGTGTCTTCGACGACCTTTTCCCACTCTCCCAGGACGTTCCAGCAGGCCGCGCGATTCGAATAATACACCGGGTCAGGCTTGCACAGGATCGCCTTTCCATACAGCTCAATTGCCTTGTTGTAGTCCTTGGAGCCATATGCCTTGTTGCCGGCCGCTTTGAGTTTTGCGGCGTAGGCTTTCCTGGTCTGCGCCAATGTCAGTTTCAACTGCAAGACAAAAGGAATCCCGCAGAGGGAGCAAACGCACCTCTTCTGATAGGTTCCCCACGGTCGCCTCATCGACTTCAGGAAGCTCCTCGATTTCTTCGGCCTTCTGCTTTGCAGCTTCTGGACACACGTGTCAGCGCAAGGACTGTCCCAAGCCCATGACACAACGTCGCGATCTCCGTCGACATACCATCCTGTGCGGATGCCGCCTTCTCCGCCTTCTCCTCCTCAGCCCTCTTCTTCTCTTTCCGCCTTTCCTTCTTGCTCTTCTTCTTCTCCGCTGGCGGTGGCGCCGCCTGGGCCGCCCGGCTTGAGTCCGTGAGGTAGTAAACGACACCGGCGCTCGTCACGACCACCGCGACACCGGCAATGGTGTAGACGAGAGCCTTATTCTCCGAAGCCCACTTTGTGATCCGATCCCATACCGACGCCGAGGAGGACGAGGAAAGAGACGCTGTGTCGACGACCACGCTCTTGGCCGGGTTCGGTGACGGGAGTCCGCTCGAAGACATGGTGCGCGTGAAAAACGGGCGAACGGGCCTTTTTTCGCTCCCAAGTGTCCTTCGGCTCCCACGCAAAAAAAACAATTACACAATCAGATGACAGGAGCGAAAGGGAAAAAGGAAAAGAGTGGGACAATGGATTGGATCCCGGAATGCAACGGCAAGGCCAGGCGGAGGGAGGGCTTGTTTTTTGGGGAGGGGGAGATGGGCCACAAAAGTTATCGAGTTCGACGTTCCGGCACTCCTCAGGTTCTCCTCCCGAGCTCTGGTGCTGCGGGCGGCCATCGGCCAATCACGCGCCCCGCACCGCGCGCTGCCTGACCTTGTGTCCTCCGAGCACCGTAGGTCGATGTGCAGCCCGAGATGCAAAAATAGGAAGAAGCCAGGAGGTCCGATCTGTTCTCGAAAATAGAGACACACAGACATGCCTTGGATCATTACTTGTAAATATCCACTACTTCTCCATCTCGTGGCGCCAGGGCCAGGCGCAAGCAGCGCGCCTGGATCGCATCCCGGCACGTTCTCGGAAGCCAAACACATTGGATAAAAAATATATCCCACATTGAAACGGTCAAAATAACCCCTATGTCATGATGACCTCTCAACCACCAGAGTCCTTCCAGATCATCTCATCGCTCCGCTACGATCCCGACCTTCCAGGCGCCATAGTCCAGTATCATGCAGAAGATAGCTACCCGGATCCCAAGGACTCGCCATACTACCTCCTCCGCTATCACAGAGACCGTCTGCTCAATGCGGCGATCCACTTCAATTGGCCTGAGGCCATCACTTTCCTACAGAAGAAGCAGGACCTGAGCCAGTTCGCGCAGACGCTCGACGCCTCCATCCCCGACAGGACCAAGCCGTGGCGTCTCCGCGTCGCGCTCGACCGCAATGGAACTTGCTCGGTCGACGTCCATCCAGTAGCGCCGTGCTCTCCTCTCATTCTATTTGCTCCTTCTTCAGTTCCAGAAGGAACGACATCCAGACCTGAAACTGCAACGCCTACGCCCTGGCGCCTCTACGTCGACTCGCAGCCGACCACCCCCTCCGCCTTCACGACGCACAAGACCACGGCACGGGACGAGTATGCAGCCGCGCGGCAACGGGCCGGGATCACGTCGCCGCAGGAACCGGCAGAGGTTCTGCTCGTGAATGGCAAGGGGGAGGTGATGGAAGGGAGCATCACGACTCCGTATTTTCGACGTCGTCGTCGTCGGGGCGGCGCAGCTGGGTCTGCGGTAGTGGACAAAGAAGAAGAATCTGAAACGCCGGATTGGGTAACCCCGCCATTGTCGAGTGGCGGGAACGCAGGGACCACGAGGCGGTATGCGCTCGAGCACGGTTTCTGCGTTGAGCAGGTAGTCAGGGCGGAGGAGCTGGTGGATGGAGAGGAGTGCTGGCTTAGCAACGGAGTCAGGGGATTCATCCGTGCTGTAGTAGTGCTCAAAAGATGATGTCAACGAGCAGATATGTGGGTCGCTCCTGGAAATGCACGCTATGGGTGTCACAGACTCTTTTGGATACCTTAAGGCCGCAGGTACAGAAGCCTGTGCTTTTATATAGAGGCATAGACGGCGGGGCAAAAATACCAAGATCTATGAATAATGAACCATCATGGTCATTCCGCATTGACTTGTGATATCTAGCTGACATTTCTATCATTAAGTGATTTGCTCTTTCAGACTGTCTTCAACAGTCCTCGCCAAGTTCAGGATGGTTTTGGCGGCCACTGCAAAGCCACCTCCGGGGAACGGCTTCTGCCCGCAGCGTATCCCGGCTAGATAATAATCTATAGACGAATATAGTCACTGCTTCTTGCCCTTGTCATCGACGACAATCGGGTTTGGGTTCCCCCTCCACTCAAGCGGCCGAGGCCTCATGAACTCCTCGCGGATTTCATCGGTGACCTTGGCCCGACGCTCCTGGAAGGCCTGGACATAGGCTTGGAGCTCCTGAATGCAGCGCTGCTTGAGCTCACCGGTGAGCATCTCGCCCTTCTCGTAGGCAATACGGATGCGTTCGAGCTCATCGTCGTCCTCGAGGAAGAAGGTCAAGTACTGGAAGGGGACGTCCACCTTGGTGTTGCCACCCAGCTTGCGCTGTAGCTCAGCCGTGTCCTGGCCACCGGAGAAGGCATACTTGTTGATCTTGTTCTTGATACGGTTGGGCGTGTCGCTCATGAAGATGGCTGAATTGTCGACACTGGACGACATTTTAGAGCCTGGGCCCTGGAGAGCTGGTAGGAAGATAGAGTGGATCAGGGCCGGCTTCTTGTACTTCATCTTCTCGGCATGTTCACGACATTGACGGAAGTAGGGGTCCTGGTCAATGGCACAGGGGATAAGGGCGGGTATCGAGGCGACTTTCTTCTTGTCCGTGCCAAAGATGTGTGGGAAACTGGTCGCGAAAGCAGCCGCCGACTGAGTTGCGCAGAAATGAAATTCTCCAATATTGTTACTGCACAAGAAGGTTAAAGATGTTTTCCCGCAGCAGCAAAGCACAAAGTGGTGCGCTCACCTGTCGTTAAACCCGAAAGTACCCCGGACGGAATTGATCGTGATCCTCTTGGCCAGCTTGCACATGTTCTCGTAAAAGGCGCCACCGATGAAGTCGAAATCGCTGAAAATGAAAGTCTTCTTGATGTCGAACCCGACTGCGATGATGTCCATCGCATTCATCTTGGCGAACCTCTTGACATCCTCGATCTCAAGTTTTTGAGAATGCATGTACTTTTCGTCGTCCGTCAACATGATGACGAGCGGAACGTCGAAAACATCTTGAAGCCATCTGTTCGTGTGGGAACACGGCTGATTAATATCAATTAAATCACAAATGCTCCGGTATAGAATAGAGAGACTACTTACTTGGTGAACTCGAACGGGATCGTGTGCCCGATATGCATGCTATCGCTGCTCGGCCCTCGCCCCGTGTATAGGAAGAACGGCTTTCCTTTCTCGTAGAGGTCCAGGATCATGTTGAGATCGCGGTGGCTGAACACGATTCCTCTGCGCATGAATCGGTGCGGACGATGGCCAGTCACCTTCTCGAAGCGCTCGAGGAGCTCCGGACCGATAGGCGTCGCACCGAACTCCTGGACCAGCTTGTCGTAGTTCACTGGGAGTAATTTTCCCGTCTCGTCCACACCGCCTGAGACATCGAAAGGGGTGACTCTCTGCTCGACAGCCTTGGACTCGGGTGCTTTCTCTGCCAGGCTCAGCGTAGTGAGCGCTGGCGGTTGCCCGGGCTCGTCGGCCATGGTGGGCAAGAGATAACCGACTGTGGGATTAAAGCGGGTGTTTCACTGCAACTTCTTTTTCTTGAACAAAGAGCGTATGACAGACGTGTCGAATCCAAAGAGGGAAATGTAAAAGATGGTCGTTCTCGAGCAATTGCCGCGGGCTGCGACGCAGTCAGAGCACCGGACGGCAGGCCTTATTTTCTTTCTACCCCTCAGACGTTGACTCAGGCCACTATCGCCCTCGAGCATGGCTGGGAGCCCGCTGATTGGCCCGCCAGACGAATATCACGTTTCATCACGTGACGCAGCGCTTGCAACCCCGCGTTGCCGATCGGGCTAGCGCCGGAGCGGGAGGAAGCTTCGCCCAAAGCTGCAGGTTTGTCCGACAGCCGTGGAAGTGGGAACAGCAGAAAAGCAGACGAGCTCCCGGCAGGCCACGGCAGTTCACTCCCACGCCTCCTCCCCAAGCCAGCAAGCTATGTTGATGTTGCAACCATGAAGTTCTTCGAGAACGTCTTCAGCTATGACTACTCCTTCCCCGCCGTGTCCCTAGCTTACTTCCTCCGCTATCCCAATCCATACTCCCGGCACGTCTTGACCAGCGATGTTATCGACCGCTATGTCGACCCGGAGACTCAGCGTCTCCATACCACGCGATTGCACCTGAAGAAGTCCAAGATCCCATCGGCGATGCTCAAGTTCCTTCCCAAGGGCATCGTCGGGTCCGACAACTCCGGCCAGAGCTACATCCTCGAAACCAGCGTCGTTGACGTCAAGGAGGGGTGGATGGAGACAGAGTCGCGCAACATGGAGTGGACGGGCATCCTCAGTGTGGTTGAGCGACAGTTTTACCAGCGTCAGTCCACGGCGGAAGGGGACCAAAGTCTTGGTGGCCTTCCAATTGACGACCGGAAGGACGAGCGGACAACGGTCAAAACCACCGTCACTTTCCGCTCGAGATTCGGACAAGGAAAGTTCCTAGGTCACAGGAGGAAGGCGGAGGCATCATTTACCAGCGATCAGGCTGTTGATCTCGAAGAGGATGTTCCGAAGAGAGGCCTTTTCACCTCCTGGTCCACCGCGGGTATCCAGCGGACGATTGAGCTCATCGGTGTCAAGAGGACCCGAGAGGCAGTGATGAGGAGCAAGCAGGGTATGAACGTTGTCCTGGAACGATTGCGGAATGGCGGGATTGTTGGCGTCCTGGAGGGCATGCGGCAGGATCGCGAGGCGGCTTTGGGACCCGACGGGCACTGGAAGCGGGCCTGGCTCCATGGAAACGGCATCAAAGAGCCTGCTTACATGGAGGATGATGACGGCTGAACGTGAGGGAAGAAAAAAAAGCAAAAGAAAACAGCATTGGCATTGTACCATTCGAGCATGGAGTTATGGAGTTTGAGCATTGATGGACACTCTCCCACGCATTATCGCACTATCTCTGACGACTATTCTGGGCTACCGGAGCGTACTCCTTTGATGGCATAATTTACACGAAGGGAAAACGAAATCATCGGCATGTATTATAGTATATGAGAGCTGACGGAGGAAATGACCCCACTCTCTTCAGATGAAGGATCATTGTACTGTACATAGTTCACATCTCTGACCTTCTTCTATGTCAATTATATTACTATTTCTTTTTGTATGATTATGACTGAGGTGAGCGGTAAATGCTAGCTTGGTCATCAGACTGTAGAAGTAATTTTCGCTGCCCGACCCTATTTAGTCTGGATTGAGATATGATAGCTGTATGTCCCTGTTCACGTCATGATGTGACCTGACACTCTACTCCGTGTATCACTGTCTAGTGCTTACCCATGCCAATAGGTTCCAACTCGATAAGAAGACCCTTCTGTCAGTCCTGATTTTCCCATACTGTTTCCGGACACCCTGCTATAACCTTGTTTTGTTTCCTCTAGATTTCTCTTTTTGGCCCTTCATTGAAGAAAAATTCCTTCCCGGACTACTACGGTGTAAAGGAGGCACCACCCATAGGGCCATAGCGTGGACTCGGAAAATCGTTCCGCGGGGCCTCGGGAAGATCCATTTCATCTGGACTTTGCTGGAATCGGACTCCTAAGGTTGGTACGTTCCACTAGGACCTGCCCGGGAGCGGCTATCCGTAGTCCTCCTATTCAGGATAAGTGCCTCAGGCACCGACACGAATTGTGGGGGAAACGGGCCACGCGACCCTGGAATTGATACCTTTTTCCCACTTCGGAAATTTGGGAGACTCATGGATGAGTAAATCAATGTGCTGGGCGTCTTATACGCTTTATCTTTCTTCCATGTGCCATCGATTCTTCTGCCAATGAGCGAAAGAAGCCCCCCATGGTTGCTTTGAGACTGCCTTGCGAACTGTTTTTTTGCTAGAGTTACACGGGAATTGCTGCAGCATATCCTAACATCTGAACGTTAGGGGTTCCTTAGCTGAGAGATTTATAAGTGGTCCACTGTAAGATAAGCGTGCTGGGCAGGTAAGCAGTGTCACCTGTTCGGAGCTCCTTGTGGGAAGTATTATCAGTCCACCTGCCAGGCTACCGCGAGAAGAACCCTGGACAGCCATGACTGATGGCGATCATTGAGCAGTTGACAGCAGCTAATATATACACAGTACTCCCTACTACACTAAGATTGCGTCGGATTATTCATCGGCAGGAACCGAGAGTCCGTTCAAGATGCGGCGCTCTAGGATCGAGAATCTGTTCTGCTAGCGTCCACTTGGCGTCGCGACAGATGGGCACTGGCGTGAGGCCAAGACGCCGGATGTTCGGCAAGAGATTAATCGCAGCATCGAAGGAGCCCTTGGGAGCGTGCGTCATGGAAACACATGGGAAACAGGAAAACATCCGGCGGGCAGGCAGGAGATGGAGGCACAGGATAAGCACCAAGGACAGAGAGGAAGATAAGATCTGTCTCCATCGCATGCTGTCGCTTGACCGCCTGCCGAACTCCGTACGGAGAGCAGCTCCCCAACGGCTAACAGGTACTAACCTCACTCTTAGCACCGGGTAGGCGTCTGCTAGAGCGTCCTAGAAGACTCCCGGTCCCTCCGTACAACGGATCGACACATGGACGACCAGGCCAAGGTCAAGAACCGCCTTTGCTCGTTCCCTGTGAACAGCTAGCTTTGTTCGCAGGGTGGGATGCTTGGCACGCTGGCTGCTTGGACTCTGCGCGTCCGTCTCCTCGAGTCTCCATTCCTGCTATTTAGCGACGGTCCCCCCTCCCTCTTTTCTCCCATCTCCTCCTCGAGGCCCCCGCGACGTCTCGAACCCGGGTTGTGAGCATGCGACTCATCGTCCCGACCCTGGGCACTGCATCCCCGTCCCCCCTCGACGATTCTCCGGCGCGTTCGTGGAGACAATGATAAGATCCCTGGGGTTTCCGCTCCGAATGGCTGTCCGATTCTTGCCAGCCTATCCGACGCTGCTGCTGTTCCTCCTCACCGTCCTCACGTTGGGCTGTCGGGCTGCCGCCCAGTGCGCGTTCTCGGAGGACGACTGCATTGATCCCCTCGCTCAGACGGCTGTGTCGCTCTCGTTCCAGCCTCTGTTCACGCAGAATATCACCTTCTACTACGGCTTCGACGCGCAAGGTCCCGACGATCCAGAGCAACAGGCGCTCCCGGAGAATGAACGCATGCCCATTGTCAAGGCCAGCTTCTGGCTCCGGTACGCGCACACCTATCTTGACAGTGGCGATGTCCGCGAGAATCGCACCTCCGAGATCGCCCTGCGTGTGGGCAACCTGACGGGATCGCCATCCGGCGGTAACAACGGTTGCGACGGTGTATGGGGACCTCCATGCTCTGAGCAGATCAGGCAATGGCTGAAGCGCTCCATGTTCGAGCTCTCCATCACGGGGTCCTACTTCGTGGATCCCCTCGATACCATTCTTGGTCAGACGAAGGTGCCTCCCCCTGAACTGCTATCCTGCCCGCCAACCCTGTTTGATGTCCAATATATCCCGGTTGAAAGTAAGTTCTTGAAATCCAATCCGGGCTCTGTCCCTTGGTCCATATCATCCTGCGCGCCATTGAATACTCACGAGTCGAGCAGCATTCGCCCAAGAGAACGAATACGACGACTGCATAGAGTTGGAGGATTCCGGGAGCAGCGACTCGCCGTGGAGGGTATGGTATATAGACCACGTGAGCGCTGCGGAGCAGGCGGAGCAGGTCGCAGTGGGCATTATCTCGAGGGGACCGACATACGGCAGTGCTCCACTGAGGAGTGAAGACGATGTGCAGGTCGAGCTTGTTTGCGTCAGGGCTCCACGAGAGAATCCGTAACATGCGTGGAGACCGCTTCATCCAGTATATCCAGGTGACGATGGAAGCATCAGCACAAAACTTGACCCAAGACCGTGGTCGCTAGAGGTCGACTCGCAGCCATACTGGCGTCTTGCCGTTTGACGTCATCCTTGACGGGTACAGAAGAACACGGCCATCCAATGTTCCATGGACGGCACCCTTCGCACGGACCCGCCGTCCACCGTCTCTATGAGATCTCCAGCTGTCTCCATGTGCGAAGGTCCGACCGTATGACATGGATGCTGGTATCCGTTACATGTTCACTCAAGGCGAAGTGCTATTTACCTATTCGCCAAGCGGAATGGAATATGCTAGCTCAGAGATACCCAAGTTCACCGATAGATCTAGAGAAACAACGATACGATTTATCTAAACACGTTGCACAATGCCGCCCAGATAAGAACAAAGTCCTGTGCTATACCTATCCTGTGTCACTTGCAATGCCTTCTTCGACTTCGAAGCTTGTCATTCTGGGACAATTTCTGATCGCATCCGCCAAGTCCTTGAAAAATCCTGCCGTCTCAGTCCATTGCGACAATTAAGCCGGTGTTTCTCCTTATCTACCTCCATTGTCAAGACTTCTGCGTCGTCTTAGCATCCTCATTCTCGGATATAATTGAGGATCTTGTTATCTCTTGTCTAACTATGCCATTCTATCTACCAAGTGGGTCGATCATTGCCGGCTACGACGGCGGATCCACCTCTGATACGGGTATTATCTTGACATCCACGACATCTCATAGTGTGTCCACCACCGGACGCTTCTTCTAGGATCTTTCGACTTTGCTGTTGTGGGCTTCGTCGTGGAGCCTCGCAACTCTCAGAGTACAGATCCAAAGCTGCCAGAGATCCGCGAATTGTCAGTGTACAGCGTCAATCCACGGAATTGTTTATTTTGTCCAATGCACCGCATATACATGCGTGGAAAAGAGTCTGAAACAAGCCTAGACGGCGAGGCTGTCTATTTAATTCTAATGTCGTTATTGCCCAAACACGGAATTCCGTTTCCACATGAAGCACTCGCTGTCTCGTCCTCCGCCAGAGCCTTGACGGGCTGTCTTCTCGTTACCGGTACTCATCTTTGCGCCTTCTGATCCATAGGGATCTCACAATGTCGGCTAATCCATCTCGACGGGCCCCAGCTAGCCCGTCTCGCGAAAAACCTCCAAGACATCCGCCTGCTCGCTCAGCACATGCCGCTCTGTCTGGTTCCCAATCCTCGCCAGCTCCCTCCACCTCTCCAGATCCTTCGCGTTGCGCTTATCCCCGTGCGCCGCCTCTGCGTTCTCCCAGTTCCCCCGCGAGAACCCTAGCATGGTCGTGATCCGCCCCCGCGGGATATCGTACACCAGCGACACCACCGTCCCCGTCTCCTCGAGCCAGTTGCACTGCCACAGCTCCCCCGGCCGGATGCACTGGTACGTGGCGGCCTGGTAGTTGCGCCCGCCTGGCCATCGGTCCTCCGTGGATCGCGTACGCCACCCGGTCCTCGTTGCAGAACCACAGGTCGTACCGCCACTTCTGCGGGTTGCCGTGCGCGTCGTGAGCGGCGTAGTCTAGACGAGGTGCCGGTCGCGGAGGTCCGCGTCGAAGGTGGAGTCTTGCAGCGTGGGGAGGACGGGCATGTCGATATATATAGGGCGACCGGCGGGGAGCGATGTCTGTATATTTAGGAGAGAAATCAAGAAGGTTGTTTAGCTATGGTCTTGCTCAGGATTTGAATTGAATCGGGATTCTGAATGATGGTATGGATATGGACGGATGATATAGACCTAATCTATTTCCGTTCTGAAGCAGGGCAGCGCCCTTATATCCCTACTGTCTAATACTCCGTACATGTAAACTAGACTTTTCTGTTGCGGCGCAGTTTAAACAAAAGTCTTGTTACACAGACAACTAACTACTGCCTCCTCCCCCTCTTACTACTACTTACTGTACAGATACAGATGCGAGATATCCATGTCACTGTCACGTTCAACGCAGTGCCTACTGTACTGTACATCGAATCAGATCAAATAAATACGTGGCAGCTAGTTGGCAAGAGGAATCTTCATACATTAATAAAATGATTTGTTTTCAATGGATGAAGCAAGCAAGCTCTCTATCTATGATGTAAAGGATACAGCAGCACGGTGAAGGGGCACAGGTCAATAAGGAGAGTGAGTGAAGAGAGCGGGGGTTAAAGGGGTCGTAGTAGCAACGTGCAGCAGCAGTAGCAGCAGTGGGATCCAAACAAATGGCAATGACATAAAGAAAGAAAGAAATCCCTGAAGGGTTCCTAGGATCCTACATCTACTGTAAGTAGATGTAGAGGAGGGGGGTTCAAAGAGGATTTTTTTTAAAGAAAAATGAACAGACACAAGGGAATCCCTGACCGAAGGAATGATCCTAGGAGAGAGAGGTTTAATATAGTACAGTAGGACTTTTGAAAGGACCTACATTAACGAAGTCTCAAAGGAAGACAATGTCAAAGGGGTCCCCTGACCTCGAACAGGGGTTTAGGGGAAGGGCAGGTTCCAAAGGGGTCATCATACATACATAGGATCCGGGTGCCAAGGACAATGTAACGACAGGCCTAAACAGCTAGACCAAAGGTTCATTGGGTTTATCTTGAAGACAGAAAACAAGGGGGTGAGCAGAGATATAATCAATAGGCCTTGGGTTACTAGCGATGTAGGATGTCTGATTGCTATGTGAGTCGACCACAAGGGTCGGAATCTATCTGAAAGGAGCGTCATTATATACATGCCGTTTCTCTGGGTCTTGGTGATCATAATGATTGCGGTGATCATGGTGATTATGATGATTGCGGTCAGTCACATGCTGATCAGTTCCTTCCCTCAATCCCATAATTATCCGGTCTTTGTATGGCAAGGTCCATAACAGACAAAAGTACTCCATCGTATGTATGCAGTGTACTGTACAGTGTCCACTGCCGTGCACAGATTAGATGATGATTAGTTGGATGAGATATCAGACTGATTGATGCCTTCGATCGATTGGAACTACTGTACTGTACATCCAATTTAAGACATCACTCGCGGGGATATATCAACCCGACCTTAATTCATCTGCTGATGATACCTTTGATCGATTAATGTGAATGAGACGTGCTTCGTCGAGTCTATCAGTCAATAGTGTTCCGCCCCCCGTACCGAGTTCCGGCCGATAATACGTGCATGCATTCAATATATTATAAAGATAATAAATTTTTATTTTTTGTTACTTTTGGTTTTCGGGCACATCAAAACCATATCAAGCCAGACTGGTACAGGACATACGTTGTAGGGATAGATTAATAGAAAGTTTCTTTCTTTGCCAGCCATACGTATCACGTCATCATAACTACCTACCCTACCCTATCATCCCATGCCCTTTTTCCTTCTTAACCCACTGCAGTTCCCTCTATCCCAGTCCGGTCCAGTCAACATTACGCATACCATCCGTACAGTGAATAAAATAGAAAGCATAAGATACCCAAGATCGCGTTCCAACTCCAGAGTGTAGTAGTGCTGCGTAAACGAAATCATACAGTAGGTAAATTAATAGTGTTCCTCACGGCATTACTAGCGTGTAACGTCGAGACAGCTGTGAGCGCCTTTGTAGTTATTATTATTGATCATGTCGCCGATTCGGATATGTCGAGATTAAGGATTAGTGCGGTTGTTTGTGAGAGAAAGTGGGATAATAAGAATCAAGTAGAGTCGAGTCGACAAACGGACAGATTGTCTGGATAAAACGCTTGTATCCGCTTTTGAGGGATATGGTTCCTTCCATTCCTCGTATCCAGCCAGCTGGACAGATGTCGACAAGTACGATCGAGGTGAGATGGTATAGGCGAAAGACGTCGCGCGGAGAAGCATGAGCACCCGACTGGATTAGATAGCAGACGTTAGCTCTGCACGTCAGGTGAGCAAAAGACGCAAAATGCCCACTCACGCTTCCGCAGGGGTTTCCTCTCTTGTTTCGGCCTCGACTTAGACCTGCGACATGGGAGGTCGTCTCCGGTTGCTGGGGCGCGCACGCAGGTTCCCACGGCCGCCCCACGCCTCGATGAGCGAGAGGATCAGCGACGCCATGTAGCAGGCCCAAGCGAACCAGAGGAACGCAGTGACCGCCTGGGCCTCGCGGCAGCGCTTCTCGCGGTGTCTGTGGGAGCCGTTGGTGATGTTGTTGTGCAGCGTGTAGCGCTGATTGAGCAGACGGTTAGCCGAAGTTGCTTAAAAACTATTGACATGGAGCTATTCTCTGAGAGGAATAATGTAAATACTGGTACTTACATTATTGCTGCAGCTGTGCGACTCCAGCCTCGCTGCTAACACAATACCGCCGACCAGGAAGAAGATGGCGTTGAGGAGGTCGACGATGGCCATGATGATCGGATGGCCCCGCAAGGATGTATTCCAGGAGGCCGGGAAAAGATAGAACAGCGACACCATCGAAAACGCCGACACGAACATGATGTAGTTGACCGAGGCGGGGTTGCCGGCGAAGGCCTGGGCGATGATGTTGCCGATCAGGGCCATGATGAGGAGGGTCCATATGAACTGGACACGTCGCACGATAGTGAGTACGATGCTGGATACAGAATGTTATTGCAAACGGCTTACCTCCCACACCCGCAGGGAGACGGTGATCACCCTGGACACCATCTTGCTGGCGAGCTGACTGCTCCGGTAAGTAGACTCGAGGGTTCAGATGCAGAGGTCAACGCAACAGCCGTCAATGGCAGTGCTGGAACAAGATCTGAAAAGGAATCCTGGCTGTTTCTGCAGGACTTGAGCAGATGAGGGTGTGGGATCTGCGGGCGACTTTTATGCCCGGGAGGCGCGGAGCAGGTATGACGGTATGGCCGGATGCCAGCTACGTCATGCGATTGCCAGACGCCCACGGCGGCGCGCGGGAGGTGACGGTTTTGACGGGAGATCTAGATCGTGGAGGATTTTTCTCTGTGCGCATGTTGCTTGCAGTGAAGGAGATATCAATATAATAATAAAAAATAATACGAGGCAAGAAGACGCGGTCATCTTGTTCTTGGTATTCTTTCTCCCCGGATGATGGCCTACCGCCGATCATGGGGCTCCACAGCCCTAACCCCGGAGGTCCGCCCTCAGCCCTAAGCCCTATCGACCCTATCGGTCACCGCGCTGGTTCCGCGGCGATCCGGCGTGAAACGCAGCGCGCAGACCGGCCACTCGCGTCGTGGCTGCAAGCTTCGTCGGGCTGCAGATCGATGCCAACCATTGTGTCGAGTCGAGGACACCTTTGCAAGCACGTAGGATGAAGAAGAAACCAAAAATGTCCTTGCCCACCAGGTCCGCTCTCGCGACTGATGTTCTAGATGGAGCCATAGACTGCTTATGCGGTCACGTGAGCGTCCAATGCCCTACGGGTAACTGATGTCCGCTCCGCTCGCGCTAGCACCGGTCCGCCCGGCACCCCATCTCCACCCATGATATGACGAGATTTTTAACTCTTCAAGCCCTCGATCTTGCACCAACAAGAGCATGTTAGCTCAGAGGAAGAGTGTGTTTTGGCTTATTTAACTGCAGGTAATAATCCCCTGCTGTGGCTATTCTCCTCTCTCAGCGAAATCTCTTTATATGAGCTGGAAACCTCTCACTTTGGCTTGGCTGCTCAAAGGGGGCAATTATGACTCCTACAATTGGAAATGACTATTTTACCCCCTTCCTTCTGACCCAGTCCTGCCTATCCTTTAGAGCAGAAAAGGCTATTCTTGCACATAGTGGCAGGAGTTGAAGAGGTCTAATGGCGCGTTGACTAGTAGGAGCTGAAGGGGTTGAAGGGGATTAAAATAAATGGGATGACACATGACAGTGAAATACAGACGGAAAATATTCTAGTATAGAAAGTAGAGATAGAGAAGAAGAGAAAAGGTGTCTGTCAAGAGAGCACTTAGCTCTATATACTTGTTTTCATCGCAAGAGGGAAAGGAGGGGGAGCAGGCAGAGATGCTGGAGGCAGGGTGCTGGATATCTTTAGGAGGGAAGGCAAGAAACAATGATGGAGATGAATGGGGATTATGCTGCAAGAGAGACAGATGGAGAGTATGTGAGTCACAGTTTAGAGAGTTGTGATGCTGGGGACTGCTCTGGGTGCAGCTAAAGGATGAGAGTCAGGCTTGTACCTGGGGTACTTCAATCCGTTAGGGATTCCCTAACAAAACATCTGGTCAGAGTCCAAGGCACCCCCCCCCCCCCCTTTGATGCTGCATTTTGGCCCTCTGAGGCCATCAACCCCAGAACAGAGATACCTCATGGGGAAAACAGCATACATAGGCTTCAATCAAGTTATAAACTCTGCATGACAATCTGTAGCCCATTCTAGACAAATAAAAAAATCTCCCACAGCAGCGCCCTGCTGGACTTGATAAAATAGTGTCGTGGAGTGGAGAGACATCAATCAGCCGAGCCGCGCCGGAGACTGTTATAAGGAGCATGATCCCTCAAGAACTCAGAAGTATGTAGACTAGACACCTTCCTTTTCCACTCTCTTCTCTAGCCTAGGCTAATGGATGGAATCTGGGATAACTCTTCGCTCCAAGTGTCCCCTGCTAGCTTGCTGTATCAACCTGCTCGCCCTGACTTCCTAGCAAATTGTAGCACCACAATACCTAGACTCAGCAACTGATGGCAATAATCTAATCGTCGCGTCGATCGAGGATACCTCTTGCACGGACGCATGACGCTGTAGCGATGGAGCGAACTGTCGTCTTGCCCATCTGATTAATCATATTAATAAGCTGGATTTCCTTGCAGTATATCCAAAAGCTTAATTAGAAGCCTTTGAATCAGAAAATATTAAAAATAGCTTCATAGCAGCCCTATTTGTTCTTTAGCAGTTATAAGAACAGCACCTGCGATTTTTACCAGACATTCTGCCAGGCCATTAGTCGCAGCTTTATATGAATATAGGTAGCATTATCACTCAAGACTGCAAGCATGGTGCAGAGCATTTTTTTTTCAGGAATCCAGGCACTTCTAGGCAGCATTTCTCTCTTCTGGTCCATAACAGGGATAGTAACAATAGCCATGATGTCATGACTACCAAGTACTATGTGATATTTGCTCTTGCCTTAAGACAGAAGCAATGCTCCTTCTGCCCTGAGGAACACGATTTCCAGTTCTGGAAGGAAGGCACCTTGAGCTCTAATCAGTAAGTTCACCAGTTCTGTCTGTTTCTTGCTTTCCATTTCATTCTCTGCCAGTATCCATTTGTTGTGAAAGCCACGGCTTGCCATTGACTACAACCCCATCATTGCCGAATTTCCCCTTTTTCCTCATCAGACTGAGTACCATTCGCCCTAACAGCATCCCCAGATTTCATGCTGTTGGCCGCGCCACGGGAACCCGCGCAGACCTGGCAGAATGGAGTTCATAACCCACTGTCCACCAGATGTACCTCCGAAAAGCCGTATTCTGGGGCTGTGTGGCATCACAGACTTGCAAAACCTCGCGAGTCCCCAGGAGGATGGATGGTTCTTCTCTGATTTCTATCTATTCCATCACTTGCTCTCCCCAATGGGTATGTCTGTCTTGTTTATCTTGCACGTTTTGCACAGGTAGTGCAGTGGACTTACCCTCGGTGCAAGTGCTTAGATGTACCATCCTCCAACCAATTTTGGTTGACTTGTGAGAAGCCCGAAGATCTGGTAGCCAAGTATACGAAGTATTCCCACGGAGATCCGAAGGAAGAGAGGCGAATTGTTCTTGAAAAGGACACACTGCCACGCATCACCCAGGCGGGCAATCTGCGGGTTGTGCCGCGGGAAGACCTGCTGGAGCGGTTCTTAAGCACACTGAGAGAGCAGGCCCGGCTGGCAGCAGAAGCGGATGAGCACCTACTCATTCTGATCTTCGGCCATGGAGACCCCAACTCCTACGGAGTTTTCGTTGGGGGGAAGGGGGACCCCGAAAAGGCCCCTATACTCCACATGAACAACGTCAAAAGACTGCTGCCGAAGGACGCTTCCGTGACCCTATTGATGACCTCTGTTTCTCCGGGGGTTGGCTGGTACAGCCTGATATCACCGACAGTCGTGAAGAATTACTTAATGCCACCGGTGTCACCGCAGCAGGTCCAGCGGAGGAAACTCTGTCTTGGCCACTGAGCCGAAGCGTGGGGCATGCGAGTGGCAGCATTGTAGCGACTGCAATTCTGCAGTCCTTGATCGATATCGAAGAGGCAGCACCAGAGGAACAGGAGGTCCGGGAGCATCCGACGTATATCTGGCGGCCAAGGCTCCGGAGAAGGCACCACCTCAATGACAGGACACCTGCGGAAACGCCGACAAGTTAGGATCCTCGCACGTAGGTATTTTGCTTCATATCCGGGCCTCGACGAGTGGGCTGCCAATCTGTCACTACACCAGAGATCGAAGAAAATCTTTGGAAATACCGACGACTTCGATGCATAAGAAATAGACAGGTTATATAACTGCATCACATACCGTCTCGGCGCAATGCACGAGGCCGATGAGGTCCGAAGGAACATGGGGATACAGTTCCCCTCCATCTTTGGGTTTGACGTCGACAAATGGAAATTAGACGAGTCCGCCCGGGTACGCGCAGGGAAACCCGACAGGCACGAACTATATTCGCGTGTCCTTGGGCTGCTCCGAACCGAGAAGGTGCTTGAGCAGCCTGTTGGAGGTGGCTTGTGCTACACAAAACCCTGGTATTACCTTGGTATCGCACTCACAGAGTCGGGAATGGAAGAGACCCAGTCCAAGGTGACCATGGCAGCGTCAGGTAGGTAGAAAAAAGTTCCTCCACGGATTTACCTGCTAACAGCCAGAGCAGAAAGAGTGGCATGGTACCAGTCCATTTACCGTGTGTGGCGGGGTAGACAGGTGGTGGAAGACGAGGATGTTATGAGCCGTAGAAAGGCCTTCATAAAAGCCATGAAGGACTTGGGCCGGAAGGTGAAAGAGGTGTTGAAGTAATGGCAAAGCCTGGGGAAATCCGGGATCGGTGTTGAAATTGTGGTCGGATTTGCTCATTGTGGGGGGAGGGGGAGTAGCGGCAGTATTGCCGAAGACAGCACTTCTGTATTGCTAGTCAGATAGTAGTCCCTGGACCAGTCCTGACAGAAGGCGAGCTAGAGGTGGAAGGCTAGAAGAGTGAAGACTCAGCAAACTGACAGATTCCGCAAAACCTCGTTGTAGGAGGCAAACTGAAAGTGGGAAGAACAAGAGATCGGAGGACGAGCTATGGCCAGGCTTCTAAAGATGAGGAATATAGGAATCAAAGGATGACTCTCCATTGATGAATTCTAAGCCAGAAGCAAAGAGAAGACACAAGATCAAGTACTACCCAGCCCTGCCATATACCCGGTGAGAGCCCTCACAACAACCTTCCTTTTTCCGTAATGCACGCACACAAGTTGATGATCTGAAAAGGAAGCAAAATTCGCCTTGTAGGAGGGAGGTGTGAGCCAAGAACTTGTCGCTGCAAGACAACCAAAGACTCGCCTCGGCAAAACACCCCAGCACATCAGCGACAAATGGGCTCCTCAGACAAGAAATGAAAAGTTCTGTATAACCCTCAATTCGTAATTCACGAAACCGAAGTAAAGAGGAGAATTTGATCAGAGGACACCTAGTCCTGGTGTATACCCAACAAAGAACCTCCCAGAACCCTCTGTCAATTCACAATGAAGTAGAACACACAGAAGGAACACCCCGAGTTCACTCTGGGGAGGGAACGAGCCTGCCTAGCAGAGGTGAAGTATTCGCCAAGAGCTTGCCCCATCTGCAACAGCTGGGAACTCTCGGCGAAACGCCCCAGTACACAATTTAGAGCTTGAGCACATAAGGTGATTAGCTTCCACTCTTTTACCAACAAAGAGCATGTTAGCTCAGAGGAAGAGCGCGTTAGTAGTCCCGTGATCACCCCACTTTGCAGAACAGCTGCTAATATTCACACAGCGGGCTCATAACCCGGAGGTCCTTGGATCGAAACCAAGACATGCTAGAGTCGTATCTTTTTGCTCCTTTTCTTTTACTGCTTTCATCGGTCCCGATGCGGAGAATGTCTATGTAGAGGGATGTAAGGACTGTCTAGATATCCTACGTAGATATTCTTTAATTTTTTTTTTCCTAGGTATCGGGGTTATGTGTAGAAGACAGTGGTGGTGTGCGGAAAATTTTCCCAGGACGTTTTGTGCACAGCTGCGGGGATATATATTTTCACTATGCGCTGGTGTAGAGCTTGATGGGAACCGATGACCCCGTGCATCGAGAACTGAAAACGAGGATACGAGGCCCTCTATCTCTACGCGTAAAAATATGATATGAATGCAAAAGGCATCGGATACTGTGTAGGTGCCTCCTGCGTACCCAAGGAACGGCTGTACTACAGGCGGGAGGGTGATCACAATGCCCGTCTGCAGACAGAGCTCTGACTCATACATACCCCGTGCATATATACGACGTCATAGACCAATAAAAATAGCACGGGGGATCCCGGGGACTCACATGCTCATTATTATTAATATCGAGCACGGAGTGCCCCGGCAGGTCGAGCCGACCGGCAATAAGCCTCACGCAGGTAGCATGAGTCTCCAAATCATTTTCACTTCTAGCTGGCATGGATTGCAGATTGACCTTTGCGATTTGTTTTAATGAGGATATGGCTGAATATGTGACAGAAACTTGCGCAAGGATGGGGGGACCACTAAGGTCTCGGGGGATTTACTGGGAAATTACAAATCCCCCTCTACCCAGGTAGTTACCCGGCTGTGGGGGTTGAAATGGTCCAGGGCGATTCTGCTGGGTAAAAAGGAGAATACCAATTGCTATCTAATGTGTAGATATCTCTGCACTCCTTGAGAAACGCCCGTAGAATAATAAATACAGTACGTCCGATTAAGATCGTCGGTAGATAGAACACTGGTTTCATCCCGCTTCTCCACGATCAGCTCTCCTTGCCCAGCCTGTTCAACGCCTCTGCCAGGAACTCGCTCGCGTTCATCAACTCCGTGCTGCCGTACACCACGCGCCGCCGGGGGCTTCCGCCAGAGGACCCTGCGCCGGCACCGCTGCTTCCGCCCGTCTGCCCGCTGGTCCGCCGCACCCAGTCCTGCAGATTGCCGTACTCGTCCATGCTGCCGCCGCCGACGGTGAAGACGATGGCCTCGTTGAAGGCCTGGCGGCGCTGGCCAAAGGTGGCGCCGGTCCCGGGGCCCCCGCTGCCCAGGCCGCCGGGCATCTGCTGGCCCTGGCCGTGCCGGGACGCGGACGACGGCGGCACGGCGCCGCGGGCGTTAGCGCTCCGCGGGTCGAAATACAGGTAGTGTTCCGTCTTGGCGATCGCGGAGCTCGACGCGGACGACGGGTCCATGATCGACTCGGTGATCTTGGTCAGCGTCAGGTCCTTGTTCGCGGGAAGGAGGTTCTTCACGCCGGCGATCAGCGAGTCGAAGTTGGCGCCCAGCGCGCTGGACGTGAATCGGTCCGTCAGTCGGTTCGAGAGCGAGGAGAAGCCGCGGAACAGGTCAGAGGACTGCTGCTGCGGCGCGCTCGTCGAAGCGGTCGTCATCATCGTCATCCGGGTGATCTCGCGCACCCGCTTGACGTACGCGAGTGAGCTGATGTCCTTGACGCCAGCCCGCGTGAGCGCCTCTTCGAACTGGGTCATCTCCGCTCGAGACAGCTCGGTCTCGGTGGTGAGGAACCAGATGATGAACAGACGCAGTTTGTCCGTGGGGTCGTTGCCCTTGCCTGGATCGTTGATGAGCTCCATCATCTGCGTCTTGGTCTGCTTCGCGATGTTCTCCTCCAGCTCGAAGAAGTTGTCGAGCTGGCGGTCCTTGATGCCCTTGAGGAGCGCCGTCGCGATGTTCATATGCATGTCGAGGATAGCCTTGCGCTCGCGGAGCTCTGGGAGCAGCGTGATGGCGGCCTTGAGATGCTGCGCAGAGGCGCTCATGTCGTTCTGGAGGTCCTCGATGGACGATGCGCCCGTTTTCTTCGTAATTTCGTTCGCGTCCTCCTTGTACCGAGTCAACTCCGCGTCGATGTCTTCCGCTACCTGCGGGAAAGGGACGCCGGCGTTGCGCTTCCAGAAAAAGTCATTCGCGGTCAGATCATACGACCGCTTCGTGGTTCCCTTCGAAGGATTCGACTCGTCGACCGGCGTCTCGACTGTGATGCGATTCAGGCGCATCTGGAGGACGTCCTGGACGAGCGACTGGTACGTCCACGAGTGCGAAAGCATGGGGACGAGATCGACATTGCGGTCGACAATGATCAGGACAGGCCGTGAAGAGGGAACTCCAACGGTGGTCTTCCTCTGGCCGGAGAAGAGGTTGTCCTTCGAGTTCAAAATGTGGTCCCGTAGTTTCCGGTCAAGCTTCGTCGCGATTAGTTCGGCAGCGCCACCCTTGGGACACCGTATTATCGGGATTGCTCCTGAATTTCCCAGCTTAGCAACTCGCCCGCTGCCACCGAATTCCTACATACCCATTGTGACGCAGACGCTGAACAACCCGCTCACGATCTTATCCACGATCGCATCCAGGTCCTCATCGCTGGTGTGCGCGCTATTGATCTTGTAATACGCATCCTTCCCCAATCCCAGACTGAAGAGGTCTGGTTCCGCGACGATGAAATTCAAGTACTGGTCGTATACCTGCGCAATGTGCTCTGCAGTGCCCGTGGATGCTATCTGCGCGGCAAAGTCTTCGAGCAGCGGCCGCGGTATCGAGGACAGGAAGTTCACGTAGGCGGGAGAGTAGAGGCCGCGCGTCAGGTCAGAGGTGATGAGTTTGATGTTGGCGGGAGTCGGTTCGACGAGATAGACGACGGGCACATCGGGGATCGGGTATCGAGCGGCATTGATGTTTCTGCGGTCCAAGAGTCAGAGGAGCTCCCGAACAAGGATCCGAGGATCGCACATACAGATGGATCGTGACCCCCCATGACCTGAGGTCGTTCACCCGCAGCACACTGCTGATGACATCTCTGCCCATGTTGTCGAACACCAGGACCTTCCATATCGGCTCGCCATCCTCGTTCAGGATGGGGGCGGAGTGCGAGAGGAGGCCGTTCGCGGAGGACGTGTCATGGTGCGACTCCCCTGCGGGGCGGGGATCGTGGTTCAGGTTGAGGATCTTCTCGATCGAGGCTGTATGCTGGTCAGCGCGTGCGGTCGCGGTGGCAGGATGAGATAGCTGTCCACAACCTACCGACCTGGCGGTCCCGAAGCGACACCATGGCGGTTGGCAGCGCCAGCACTGTGTGATCAGGAGGAGAACACGCAAATGGATCGATTCATGACCTGGAGATCCACCCCACTGGCACCGGTGGTCCTCTAGGGAGATCAGACGAGGCGTCGCATCGCTGGCGGACATGCATCCAGCATCATCGCCATCCACATGGCATCGCGAGGCACGCGGACGGTGCTGACATAAGCCGGCCAAACAGCGCAAACACCGGGGCGCGGCATCTCACGTGACGGGCTAGGCCGCAACGGGCGTAGTGACACAACAACTCAAAGCTGACCTCGCCCAGCTTTTTCCTTCCCTCCCGTCCATCTCGCTCCCAAACCACCAGACTCCAGACACCAACTCTCTTCGTAAAGCGCATGACTATGCTGCTGCACGGCAGCTGGGAGTGGCTCTTTGTATGAGGGCCTTCTGTTTCCTCGTCTAAGGCAAGCTGGATTTGGCAGTCGACGGAGAGCGGCGAGGACGTGCAAGGTTCGTCAGCGGTCACTTGGTCACAAAAAGGCGGGTGGAACAGTTTGGAGTGACTTGGTGACCAGACAGAGGAAGAAAGCAGAATCAAGGGAACTGCAAGGAGGCTCGGGAGCCACTGGATCTCTACGTTCTACTGTACTTGCTGGTGTATTTGAGATTTTCTTTTCCTTGTGAATCCTCGGGGTCAACACCGTCTCTTAAGGGCAACCCCAGCACACCGTGGACGCGCGACCCGCCTGAGAGAAAGGAGGCAGACCGGAGGATCCAGGCTAACCTTGCGTTTGTTCGCGGCCTGAGGCCCGTCAGCAACCCAACCACAGCACCTTGTGGCCAGCACGCGACGCAGCGAGATCGTTTCGGCTGCTGTTCTGGGCGGCCCGTCGTACCAGCATCGCGATCCGACCTAGGGGCGACACGCTTCTCTGCTCCTGGCGCCGAGATCACCGCCTGCACCACCCCATCTGCACCAAATAGGCTACGCGGCTCCACCGGCGTCCCGGCGCTCCGAGCTCAAAAGCGGCGACGCGCGGAACCCCGGCACGTGTCTGCACGTGACTCCCCGGCCCATCGCTCCGACATCTGTATACTCGCCCTCGTCCAGCATGGAGCAGTCGTCAGCGCAGAACAACGTGGTGCCGCATCCCTCCGTCTCGTCGGGCGCCCTCAATCCCGAGTACTGGAGCAGCATCGACCCGCTGTACCCGTCGGAGCCGGAGCAGCAGCCGCCGCTGGGGATCACGTGGGATCATCCCGTCTTCCACCAGCAGCAGCACCACCAGCAGCACCAGCAGCACCAGAACCACGTCCAGGCCCCCCAGGAGCACAGTCAGGGCCTCTTCTCGCAGGCGCCGCAGTCATGGCATCACCAGAGCCCCCCGCTGCAGCAGCACTCCATCTCCCCCGCCCCGCAGGGCTACGCGATTCCGCATCAATATCAGCTCCATCATCATTACCCCCAGGGAGGCCATGTTACATATGATTCCCGTTCGCTAGCTCCGTCTAATAATCCGTCCTACCAGCCATATTCATTCTCGCAGAACTACTATCACCACCCCCAGCATCTCTCGGTCCCGGATGCCTTCTCCCAGCCGGCCCCGCGGAGCATCCAGCAGCAGCAGCCCGCGCGGCCGGCCGCCATCTCTCCAAACAGCCTCCAGACGCCCATGACCCAGTATGCTGTGCATGCTGATTATCCCGAAAGCATATCGGTACCTACAAGTGCCTTCCGTACCCCTGTGCAGAATCCCGGCTAACTGTGATCAGCACACCCCCATTCACTTTTCCAACGGCTATCACGAGTCGCCCCCTAATGTTACTTACCAGCAGACCATTAATCCGCAGTTCCTGACGGCTCCGCAGCATCCGTCGAGTCAACCTCATGTTGCCTCCCACAATGATTTTCTTGTAGTCAACCCGGCTGACTTCGAGCGGCCCGAGACTGCAAAGTAAGCCTCCATCTCTGAGCATCCAGGTAGAAATGCACTTCGGGTATGCTCACCATCACGCTAGGAGCTTTCCTCAACTATACCGCCAAGATTTTCAAAGATCACCCGCTCTGGGGCAGCCCACTTCTGACCAGCCGGCTCTTGGTCAGCTTGCTCCGCCGCAGACTGCTCCGCCACAGAATTCCCCACAGCAGCATGCTCCACAACAGAGCACTCCACAGCAGAATGTTGCTCCACAGAATATTGCACCAGCACCGCAGACCGATAATGCAACTGCTGTTAAAGAGGGTAAGTTGCGATTTCGCTTGCTACATGCCATCAGCTAACTCCAGAAGAACCGAGTGCCGCTGCAGCGGCGAAACCAGCAAAGGCGGCAGCACCGAAGAAGAAAAAGGCCAGTTCGACCAAACCATCACAGCCTCGAGTCAAGAAGACTGCCAGCAAACCTGCTGCAAAGAAACAGGAGTCCAAATCATCGTCTTCATCGAGTTCCGAGAGCGACGACTCTGACGACTCCGAGCTCGAGGTCGAGGCTCCGGAGGAACCGTCCCCCATTCCGCCTACTCGTCCCGAAGATCCTGAGGCTGCAGCCGAATATGATGCCCTCCAGGCGGTGTGGTCACCACGTAACAGACGGCCCAATGTTGAGAAGATAAAGAGCGCCCTAGTCGCATTCAAGGACGTGGTCAAGGCCGTAAGAGATACGTGGAAAGAGAAAAGCCAGGCCATGAAGACAGCAGAGAACCAGTCCGAGAACGACAAGGCTGCTGAGCTGAAAAAGGAAGTCATTCTTCAACGGCGCCTGATGGACGTGGTGGTCACAACCACTCTGGAGAAGGGCCACCCGATCATCGTTGAGAAGTATGTCCTTTTCCATTTCGTCTACCTTGCAGTCCTGGCAGATCATCATCTTCATCATGGCTGTAGACGTCTGAAGCGAATTGAGAGCCACTCCCATGTAATTCTGTTAGCGTGGACAATCAGTGTGCTTCTTTTAATAATGGCTATAAGTAAAAGCCACTATTCTCATGCCTTAAGGGTCGTACATGGCATACACCCTAAGTGCAGGGAATTTGCGGACATTTTTTTTTAAAAAAAGAAGTCCGATTGCCCAGCTACTCTACAAGGAGCTCTATGGGCCACTCTCCCATGAGTGTTGCCGAGAGATCACACGCTGTCATTGTACAGTGCTTCTCAATCCCTGCTGGACAAGCCATGGGCCACCTAGACGATGATTCTGCTGGGACTGGCTTTTGTCACATGTCCCATATCCTCCCCTCTCTTGGATTTCCATTCACATGTCAGGACCGCTTGAAGGGTAGTGCATGTTTTGCTGACTTAATTCACGTAGGCTGGGTGAACATCCAATAGCCGTGTCCGCCATGTACTCCTTCCTTCTTGATCGACATCAAGCTTCCGACTTTGACGGAACCTTGACTGTGAACATCCTCAAGGTAAGATGTGCAGTCAAATAGTGTACTGTATTGGAACTGACATGTACGCCAATCAGCTACTGGCCCGGTTTGTCACAATGGATGAAGATGTACTTCAAAAGACCAATGTTGCGAAGCTGCTTCCTAGGTTTGTGAAAAGGGGCGGCCAAACCGTCAAGGAGCTTGCTCAGAAAATCATGGATAATGCCGCTGCATCAACCAAAAGAAAACAGGAGGCGGCGAAGGCGGCATCCAAAGATGAATCTGCCAGCAAGAGTCCTGCTCCGGAAACTTCTGGCGACGCACCTCGAACGGAATCTGTTGCCGGAACCAAACGCCCGCGCGAAGGTGAAAAAGGTGAAAGCAATGGTCAGCCCGCTACAAAGCGGACGGTAACTCCATCAGGTGCTAAGAGCGCCACAAAAGCCGACAATGGCGCCGCCACTTCTGGCAAGAGTTCCACGGAGACGAAAGCCGAGTCCAAACCATCATCCGCTACGGGCAATACGGCGGCACTTCGACCGAAGGCCAATATTGTGGCACCGAAACCCACCAGTCTTTTTGGCAGCCTGGCATCCGCATCAAAGAAGCCTGGAACTTCCAATGCGGCACGAGCTGCTGCCGCTGCTGCTGCCGCCGCCTCTGCGAAAGAGAAAGCCAGGTATGTGATCAATGAAATAAACCGTTTTTATCATATTGCCTATACTGATCTTTTTTTTAGCGCTGCTACTGAAAAGAAAGAGACTCCACCGCCACCGCCTCCGAAGCCTACGTTCTCTTTTGGAGATATCATGGCGGATCTCAACAAGCAGAGGGATAGTATCTCCTCAAAGCCAGCTGAGGACAGGCCTCCGGAGACCGAAGAAGAGCGTAAGAAGAGGCTTCGTAAGGAAGAGCGGCGGAAGCTGCGTGTCAAATGGAAGCCTGATGATTGCCTAACGGAAGTCCGTTTGTTTAAGCGTGACCCTGAGGAAGTGCCTGGCGATGGCGCGATACGTGGTGCTGGGGATATCAGAGAAGAGGGACGGATGTTGAAGCTTCACAAAGATGTGGAAGACTTGGAAGACGAGGAAGAAGTCGGGCTTCGCGAGGAAGGATTGCGCACATATCAATTACCGTCTGGTATGATCTTGCGTCCTTGCAAATTTCTGTTTCCCCTGCCGACTAACTTGCGCAGAAATCGATTTCAGTGTAATAGAAGCCGAGGACCGCACGAGGAACTTCACCAAGCGTGGTGGCTCTCAGGAACCTACAAGCCGCGAGAAGCAGGCGCAGGAGCAGCGCGAAGCAACCACGCTGATGGTCTTCCATACATCTCCCGCGGATATACCACCTTCGCCCAAGGAGCCGCCGCCTCCTAGTGCAGAAGAGCTGACACCTGAAGAGGAGGTACCGTTCGGCGAGCCACCAGATCATGTCAAGGTAATACAGGACACTCTGGTTTGGTTAAGTTTCCCGTCTCTTACACGCTGCAAACAGGCTCGTCAGGCTCGTTACTACGCGGCGATGAATCCACAGACAACTGTTCCCCCTCAGCCAGCTCCGCCTACCGGCCCGATCGACATTGCAAACCTTCTCAAGATCATTCAAAAGGCGCCCCAGCAGCAGCAGCCAACTCCACCTCCGCAGCCAGTCCAGCAATCCCCGTTCGCCGATCTTGAGAGGACAATTAATATGTTTCGTCAACAGCAAGGGCAGCCGCCACTACCGCAGTTCCCTCAGCTTCCTGTGTCTCAACCTCCGCCATCGCAGGGAATTGATTTTCAGAAGATTCTTGCAGTCATTAATGCTCAAAAGCAGATGCAGCAAAATGCCTTCCCCCAGCCCCCACAGTCGCAGCCATCTATCCCGCCAAATCTCGCAGCGATCATATCGCAGCTCACGAGTCAAAACCAACAAAATGCTCAGGCCCAGTCTCAACCGCAGCAACAACAGAATCAGATCTACGAGGACCCTGAGCGTAAACGTCTACGTGAAATGAGTGCAGGTTACGATGGCGCGAACGACGACAGATATGGCCAAGCCAAGCGCTCAAAGGTCAATGGGGATGCAAAGCAAAAGAAGCATGTAAGTGACGTATTACCACAGACAGCAATGATGCGACTAACATCGTGTTATAGCCAAAGGCTGGCCTCGTCGCTTGTCGATACTGGCGGGAGGGGAAATGTTTGAAGGGTGATGATTGTACATTCCGTCATGATCCCTTGGACTGAGACTCTCTCAAACTGGCACCACGAATTGTTAATCTGATACCCCGAATCTTCTAATGATCAACCCGGTACCGTTGTTCTAAAGTCGAACGTTGATTGCTACTTTCCCACTGTGTCTATTATTAAGAACATACTCTTTTTTTCTATTCAGTTTGGTCATCGGTTATGATCGTGCATTTCTTTTTCTGTCCTGGGGACAGTATAGACTTTTACTTGGCGAATTGATGGCGTTTGTTTTCTTCGCGGTGATGTGATTGGGGATCGGATTCGCTATTGGGATCGTTTGTCATCCTTCTATCGGCACATGGTACGGTCCGGGGACAGGTTTTTTTTATTCTTCGCTCAACTCATTTGAATTTTTCTCGCATATCCATGACTGTTCTTGAGGTTGTGTCACTAAGGATATACTGTTTCACGCATCATTATTTCCTTTTTTGACGTCGCGCCGTCATCTGCTCGGACGCTTCAGCAGCCCTTCTGAATCTATTTCCCGCCGCATATACAGTACATAAATTAGCTGTTACACTGTCGAGCATGCAACTAATGCATGGAGAGGCTACTTCAAGCCGTCTTTGCTATGTTGTATTTGTCATGCCGTTAGCTCTGTAATGTTAGAATTGATGAGAAGACATGCGGTCAAGAAATACGTTTCCCTTTGCTTATTTTTTTTTACCATTGGATTATTCCAAATTTTATTCACCGTACTAGAACAATGCATTTCTAGCCAACGACAGATCTCCATATTGCTCAGCGACAATCTATTTTGGAGATGTGTCTTGATCAGGGAATGCTGAGGCGAGTTGTCAATGTTGTCTTATGTAATCCGCCCAACAGTCTGGACTCCCAACCCAATACATCAAAGCAACTTACCTCCTGGGCACTGTTGTATGTACATGTACATAAAACCGAAGCATTAACATTAATATAATTTCAGAGTGTTAAATTCCATTCCGTAAGGGCAAAGAAAGGTTATACCTTCCAGGAACGAACATCCATTCTTTTATTCATTCTTCCCATACCGACAGAAGAACCTCTGGAGCTTCTCCACTAGCGGAGTGCATTATCATTCTCTGTCATTGTCATTTTGGAATGATCCATCCATGCATACATCATCCAAAAAATACCTATAAATAAACCAAATTATTAGACATGTCGGAGCACTGGCCCTCATCCATTTCGGAATGCAACCACCTCATCATCGTCTGCTGCCACGCCATATACCTCGGCGGGCCGAAGCGCGGGTTCGCGGAGGAGGAGTGGTGAGTATTTCTCCTTCCCTCTTCCCCCTTCACATTTATATATATATATGTATATATAATGGCTTTTTTGCCTGCTTTAGAAAGGCAAAAGGCTAACACATTGGGGATGAAACAAACAGGCTCGTAGAACCGTTTCAGAAGGGCGAGACGCCCACGTTCATCGAGCACGTCAAGGCGGGGATCAGGGAGCTGGCGAGGTCGCCGGGGGGCGTGCTTGTTTTTTCGGGGTGAGTATATACCTTATATATATGTCATATGTGAATCAATAACTGGTAGGATTTGTGGCTGACTTGGGTTTCGAGTAGAGGTCCGACGAAGAAGGATAGGACGGATCTGAGTGAGGGGGAGTCGTATCTTGTGAGTGCAGTATCTCCCTGCTTGGATTTGCTTTTCTTTCCCTCCTTCTTTCTTTCTTCCTTCCTTCATTCCCTCCTTTCTTTCTTTCTTTCTTTCTTTCTTTTTTGTCTGTTTACTTATATGATGATAATAATAATGACGACGACGATGATACCGCTGTTGGCCTGTCTAAACCATCGTTGTTATCTTCCAATGTCAAAATTCATGCTCTACATAGACGAACAGTCAACCATGGCAGCTTTCATATCCCAGAATCTCCAACTAACGAACATCCCACTAGAACCTCGCCCGCGAAAACGACTTCTTCGCCTCATCCCTATCTGTCGACAACAGCGATGATGGAAAAACAACCAAGACCAGGATCAACTCCGCCCGCATCCTCGCCGAAACCCACGCCACCGACTCGTACCAGAACGTGCTCTTCTCCCTGCTCCGCTTCCGCCTGCTCACGGGCGCCTACCCGTCCCGCATCACGCTCGTGACGCACGAGTTCAAGCGGCGGCGCTTCCTCGAGTGCCATTTCCCCGCGGTCGGGTGGGCGCCGTCACGGGTCGACGTGGTCGGGATCAATCCCCCGCCGGAGGTGACGAGTCCAGAGTCCCTGGTTGCCGGGGAGGAGAGGAGCGGGATCGGGCTGTGGAGGGGGGATCGGTACGGTGTCGGTGCGGAGCTGGCGGCGAAGAGGAAGAAGAGAGGGTGGACGGCGGGGATGGAGGAGGGGGTTTTTGTGAATGTTGGCTTGGAGCCGGTTGTGGAGAGGCTGGTCCGTTGGGACGGGGGTGCAAGTAGGAATGAGTTGTTTCCGGAAATGGAGCAGTTGCCTTGGAATGTTTCACGGTAGAAAACACTCTGTGAAGTTCGGTGCATGCCCGTTTCATGTGGGGAGGGAGATAAATATCCAATATTGTCTGGTTCCTTGGTCATTCAGGGTGTATATACTTCGATACCCGTTGCCACCATCCCGACGTGAATGCAATTCATAAAGAGGAGCAAAACATTAAAGTATCAGAACTAGTAAAGAGGCATAAAATAGTATAAGATACCCAATCCGTCTCATCCAAAACCCAGTCCCTAAACGCCAAGAGCATAGCAGCTAAACTCCGGCAACCATCCCTCAATCCGCAAGTCGGTAGCTCACGAGGGTATCCACCCGGTGATTGTTCGTGCTGAAGCTCCGCAGCTGCACTTTCTCGCCGTTCTTGATCTCCTTTGGATCACTGTCGCCCCACTCGACCGGCACCTCCGAGTCTGCATCGGCGTAGACGAGGACATTGAAGGTGCAGTTCCCGTCGAGAACAGGGAGGAAGGTCACGGACGCGGTGATCTGTCGGAAAATGGCCTGGATCTCATCCTGGATCTCTTTCTCTGTTTTCTCAACCGGGGGAGGGCCTTGAGCGTCCGCGTCCCTGTCGATCGACATCGTCAGTCACATGTTGCCAGAAACACCAATCCCAGTAGACGTACCCTGGGGCAGCGTTCTCTTTGTCTGCAGATTTCCGTGCAGATTTGCCCTTGGCTTGCTTTCCGAGAATATGCACCTGGATTTGCCCATGGTATCAGCTTCGTGCTCTTGTCCGTATAAACCCATGGTGCTTGCGCATACATCAAACTGCCATCTCTCGACAACCTCGCTGGTGTCCTTGTCTGTGATCACGACGACCAGTTTTGAGATCTTTCCACCGATCATCCATTTGTTCAGCTGCGTCATGATCTTCTTGATATACGCCTTGACCTGGTCATCGGCCGTGACTTCGAGCGATCAGTAGGAGATTGTCGAATCGAGAGGGAAGGCGCTAACCGAGCATGTTGAGGCCATATTTCTTGACACTGGAATAGTCAGCAAGAGGAAGTCATTGGAGACATCGCTGAGACTTACGCTGTAAAGTCTTCTGGTGGATAGACACCTCGCTGGAACCTTTGCTGCAATTAGTCTGGGCCGCACTGCAGGCCATTGAGTAACGTACAGAATTGAATTTATCGAGTATTCAAACTGACATATGTCAGAAAAAAAAATTCTCAGACGAGAAGAGCAACTACTTACAAACTCTGCCACCAGCTTTGCAGATCCTATCCTTTTGTCAGTGACGCCGCTCGCAGAGGTCTGCCCAGTTGTATTTCCTCACCCTTCAGGGACAATTTGTGAGTTTTTGACTTGTCCTTTTCTGCTGACATCTTGAATTGATTGCTTCCGGAATAAAAGTCCTTTTAGGCAGCTGCTGAAGCCGTCACTGCAAGTTGTGGTTGAAAAAGAGGAGTCTGACGGGATTGTTTACACCGATAGTCACCGCAGCAATCGACGGCTGGCCCTGCAGGTTCTCCGCGGCAGAGCCGCACCGTACCGCCACGGAGCCTGAAGAATTTCGGGCAACGCCGCATCCAGCTTTCCCCGGACAAAGCCCCTCGCACCCCAATTGCTCGGCGCGATCCATTTCAATGCAGATATCCAGATGCGAAGATGTCTGCAGGTAGCCCGACGGCTGAGCACGGCAGCGCCAACACGCCCCGCCGCGAGCCTGCTCACGCCGCTCCTCGGGCGCCGTGATGCTGCACGCTTTTTTGCCAGCTCCGCTGCACGGTTCAAGCAGGCCAGCAAGCCCGTCTCCGACCTCGAGAAACGGATCGCCGCGATCCCCATCGAACGGTACCGCAATTTCTGCATCGTCGCGCACGTCGACCATGGCAAGAGCACGCTCTCCGACCGCCTGTTGGAGCTCACGGGCACCATCGAGCCCGGAGAAAACAAGCAGGTCCTCGACAAGCTTGATGTGGAGAGGGAACGGGGAATCACCGTCAAGGCGCAGACCTGTACGATGCTCTACAACCACAATGGAGAAGACTACCTGCTGCACCTCGTCGACACACCGGGGCACGTTGATTTCCGTGCGGAGGTGTCGCGAAGCTACGCCAGCTGCGGAGGAGCATTGCTGCTGGTCGACGCGAGCCAAGGCGTTCAGGCGCAGACGGTCGCGAATTTCTATCTGGCCTTCGCCCAAGGGCTGGAGCTGATCCCGGTGATCAACAAGATTGACCTGCCTTCCGCGGAGCCGGAGCGGGCTCTCGAGCAGATGAAGAACTCCTTTGAACTCGATACCGAGAATGCCGTCATGGTTTCAGCAAAGACCGGATTGAACGTCGAGAAATTGCTTCCAACGGTCATTGAGAAGATTCCAGCGTGAGTGGTGGTCGTTTCATTCTACGTGGACTTCCTGCTTATTGATGAACAGGCCTGTTGGTGACCAAACCAAGCCCCTACGGATGCTCCTGGTCGATTCCTGGTATGATACATACAAGGGTGTCATTCTCCTCGTGCGCATCTTTGACGGCCAAGTTAAGGAGGGCGATCACGTTGTTTCTTTCGCAACCGGTCTCAAGTACTACGTTGGTGAAGTTGGCATTATGTATCCGAATGAGACCCCTCAGACCGTACTGCGCGCCGGTCAGGTTGGTTACATCTACTTCAATCCGGGAATGAAGCGAAGCCAGGAGGCCAAGATCGGCGATACGTTTACTACGGTTGGCTCCGAGAAGATGGTGGAACCTCTCCCCGGCTTCGAAGAGCCAAAGGCCATGGTTTTCGTGGCCGCCTATCCTGTCGAGACTAGCGATTTCCCCCACCTCGAGGACAGCATCAATCAGCTTCTGCTCAATGACAGAAGTGTCACCGTGCAGAAGGAATCCTCGGAGGCCCTTGGAGCCGGTTTCAGGCTTGGCTTCCTGGGAACTCTGCACTGCTCTGTCTTCGAGGACCGCCTGCGACAGGAGCATGGCGCGAGCATTATCATCACCCCGCCCACCGTGCCCATCAAGATCGTCTGGAAGGACGGAAAGGAGACGATTATCACCAATCCGGTGGACTTCCCGGAGGAAGAGGACATGCGGTTCAAGGTGGCCGAGATCCAGGAGCCGTATGTCCTGGCGACCATCACCCTCCCGGACGAGTATCTGGGTAGAGTCATCGAGCTCTGCGAAGCGAACCGGGGCGAGCAGAAGAGCTTGGAGTACTTCACTCCAACCCAGGTCATCCTGAAGTACGAACTGCCGCTGTCGCAGCTGGTCGAAGACTTCTTCGGGAAGCTCAAGGGGTCCACCAAAGGCTACGCGACTCTGGACTACGAGGAGTCTGCCTGGAAGCAGAGCAACATCGTCAAGCTGCAGATGCTGGTGAACAAGAAGCCCGTCGACGCGATCTCGCGGCTTGTCCACGCCAGCCAGGTTGAGAAGCTTGGCAAGCAATGGGTGACCAAGTTCAAGGAGCACGTCGAACGGCAGATGTTCGAGGTCGTCATCCAGGCTGCGGTCGGCCGCAGGATCGTCGCGCGCGAGACGATCAAGCCGTACCGAAAGGACGTGCTGGCGAAGCTGCATGCCAGCGACATCACGCGGCGGAGAAAGCTGCTGGAGAAGCAGAAGGAAGGGCGCAAGAGGCTCAAGGCGGTGGGCAATGTGGTTATCGACCAGAAGGCTTTCCAGGCCTTTTTGGCCAAGTAACATGAATTCTCTCCTGAGCATATATACATGTACTGTATAGCGATGGTTGTTTTCCTGTACAGTAGGCATTGATGGTAGACGGAGTTGGAAAATGCCATAGTGGGATACTGCGTTGATTTATCCTGACATGTAAACCCAAGATAGAAACAGATGCACCCAAGGTCCACATCTTACTCTAAGATCAGCCAAAAAAAAGCTCTACATTTTTCGTGGTTTGATAACCATCTAAGCACATCTAGCTCGGCGACTAGTGCGCCGCCGAGGAGGGGCCGCAGCTGGAGCTTCGCGGCAGAAAAAGTTCGTGGCCAACCCCGCCGCGGTCCTCGAGCAAACCTCCTCCAGCACCGTCCTCAACGCGCAACACCCAGAGCCCTGTGTGGACAGGGGATCCCGTCGCTGCACTCTCCTCCATTCTGCCTCGCCTGGCATCGGTGCCGGTCCCGGTCAGACATCCTCCGAGAAGCGGTTTCTCGTCTCCTTCTGCCGCCACCGCGCGCAGCCTGCTTCCGTCCAACCTCCGTGTCTTTGCCATGCTCCGCGCGTGACAACGGCGATGCAGCCCCCAGAAGCTGCGCAGGTAGACCTGGGCAAGGCCCAGGTCATTGACCGGGTCCCCAAAGTCATCAAGGAGCTGAAGTTTGGAGTCCTGTACGAACCCTTCTTCCCATCGTTCCCGGTGTGTGTCATGCTAATATGCGCGACCGCCCAGGTCCAACGACGACATTGTCAGCCAGGCCGTTGTCGAAGTTTCCGACAGAAAGCTATTCGACCTCGAGCGTGAGAGAGCGGTCGTTCCCAATGGCCCTCTGGATGCGCGCATGGGCATATCGAACAAGACCGGAACGTGCGAAACCTGCGGTGGCGCCCTCCAGGTCTGCAACGGGCATTTCGGCCATGTGAGGCTCGTGCTGCCGGCCTTCCACGTCGGATACTTCAAGCGCACCATTGGCATCCTGCAGATGATATGCAAGGACTGCTCGCGGATCCTGCTGCCGGAGTCGGAGCGCCGTGCCTTCCTGCGAGAGCTACGCCGTCCCGGCCTCGACAACCTACGTCGCATGCAGATCGTCAAGAGAATCAATGATCGGTGCCGGAAGACTCGCGTCTGCGAAGAGTGCGGCGCCATCAACGGTGTCGTCAAGAAGGCGGGATCGAGCGCGCTCAAGATCGCCCACGACAAGTTCCGCGCCTTCAACGCATCGACTTCCGCGAAGAAGGTTCCTCCGGCAAGCAAGATCGTCTTCGATCGCTCCTTTGAGGAAGCGAGGAACTCGAATCCGGACGTTGAGAAGCACTTCAAGAAGGCGCAGGACGACCTCAACCCGCTCCGCGTGTTGAACCTGTTCAAGAAAGTAACCGACACGGACTGCGAGCTGCTTGGTTTGAATCCCAAGGAAGCTCGGCCCGAGATGTTCCTCTGGCAGTTCATACCGGCTCCGCCGGTCTGTATTCGCCCTTCAGTCGGTCAGGAGGGCTCTTCCACCGAGGATGACCTGACCGCGAAGCTGGGAGACATCGTCCAGAGCAACATCAACCTAAAGAATGCGTTGCTCAAAGGAGCTCCGATCCAGACCATCATGGAATGCTGGGATTACATGCAGCTGCAGATCGCCGTGTACATCAACAGCGATGTTCCGGGTCTCAACAAGGCTGACTTTGGAAAGCCGATAAGGGGTCTCTGCCAGCGCCTGAAGGGAAAGCAGGGGAGATTCCGTGGAAACCTATCGGGAAAGCGTGTTGACTTCTCCGGACGAACCGTCATTTCTCCCGATCCGAACCTGCGTGTTGATGAGGTCGCAGTTCCAGAACTCGTGGCGAAGAACATGACCTATCCTGAGATGGTGACGAGATACAACAAGGAGAAGTTGCAGCAAAGGGTGCGGAATGGGACGAAGAAGTGGCCTGGTGCCAACTATATCACCAAGAAAGGGCAGACATTCAAGGTCTTTTTGAAGTACGGTAATCTCAACATGATGGCGGACCAGCTGCAGGAAGGAGACATTGTCGAGCGACACCTCGAAGACGGTGACATCGTTCTCTTTAACCGCCAACCGTCCCTTCACAAACTCAGTATCCTCTCTCATTTTGTCAAAGTGCGCCCGCATAGAACTTTCCGTCTCAACGAGTGTGTCTGTACCCCTTACAATGCCGACTTCGACGGAGACGAAATGAACTTGCATGTGCCCCAGACAGAGGAAGCCAGGGCGGAAGCCATGGAGCTGATGGGAGTAAAGAATAACCTGGCTACGCCGAAGAACGGAGAACCGATCATCGCCGCTACTCAAGATTTCATTACTGCGGCCTACATGCTAAGCAGCAAGGACAATTTCTTCGATCGAAAATCATTCATACAGATTTGCCTTTCCATGCTCAGCCCGGATACTCGGTTTGACCTCCCCCCGCCAACCATCCTGAAGCCGCAGATGCTTTGGACCGGCAAACAGGTTTTCAATGTCCTGATGCGTCCGAACAAGGACGACCCGGTCCTTGTAAACCTGGATGCCGCGTGCCGAGAATTCAAGGCACCTAAAGATGGCCGACCCCGAGACCTAGACCCGAACGATGCCTGGCTGTGCATCCGCAATTCAGAGGTGATGTGCGGTGTCATGGACAAGGCCACGGTCGGTTCGGGAAAGAAGGACTCGGTTTTCTACGTTATGCTCCGTGACTTTGGCCCTGCCGTGGCGGCTGAAGGCATGAATCGCCTTTCGAGACTTTCTGCCCGGTGGTTCACCAACATGGGTTTCTCCATCGGTATTACGGATGTCTACCCTAGCGAGAGACTGATAGCATCGAAGAACCACCTGGTCGAGACGGCCTATGCTCAGTGCGATGAAGTCATCGCGAAATTCAAAGCCGGCACACTCGAAAAGTCCCCCGGTTGCGATGAGCAGCAGACTATGGAGAACCAGATTTCGGGTATTCTCAGCAAAGTCCGTCAGCAAGCCGGTGACGAGTGTATTGCCCAGTTGAGCAAGTGGAACTCGCCTTTGATCATGGCCACTTCGGGTTCCAAAGGTTCGAGTATCAACGTCTCGCAGATGGTTGCTGTCGTCGGACAGCAGATTATCGGAGGCCAGCGTGTCCAGGACGGTTTCCAAGACAGAACGCTGCCTCATTTCCCCAAGCACGCTCGCCAACCCCCATCAAAGGGTTTCGTCCGAAACAGTTTCTTCTCTGGACTGACGCCTAGCGAGTTCTTTTTCCACGCCATCTCTGGCCGTGAAGGTCTCGTTGATACGGCTGTCAAGACCGCAGAAACTGGTTATATGTCTCGTCGTTTGATGAAGTCACTGGAGGATCTCTCGTGCCGGTACGATGACACGGTCCGAACTTCATCATCCGACATTGTCCAGTTCCAGTACGGAGACGACAAGCTCGACCCCGTCGACATGGAAGCCAAGGCCAGGCCGGTTAACTTCGATCGGACTTTCATCCATGCCGAGTCGACAACCTATGACAACAACGAGCGGAGTCTGCTGCCGTCGGAGATCATGGAGATATGCGAGGAGATGCTGGCGCCGCAGCGGGCGAAGCTTGTGCGCAAAGACCTCCTCGGAAACGAGCTGGGCTATATGGACAGGAGCGATCACGGAGTCGATCAGTTTGAGAGCGCCCGTGATTTCCTCGAATCCATCCAGAACTATGTGCAATCCAAGGCTGACCGCCTGATCTCTCGCGGCGGAGACAATGATCCGTCCGATGAGAGGAGCCAGAAGGGCCTCAATCATACCGCCAAGCTGACCGAGAGAACGCTGAGAACCTTCATCTCGTCGTGCTTGACCAAGTACAAGAAGGCTCAGGTCGAGCCCGGCCACGCCGTCGGTGCCGTCGGAGCGCAGTCCATCGGTGAGCCCGGAACGCAGATGACGCTGAAGACCTTCCACTTCGCCGGTGTTGCCGGTATGAGTATCACTCAGGGTGTTCCCCGTATCAAGGAAATCATCAACGCTTCCAAGGAGATCAGCACTCCCGTCATCACCTGCGAACTGGTCACCAAGGACAGCATCATCGCAGCCCGCATCGTCAAGGGCCGCATCGAAAAGACCTACCTGAAGGACATTATCCACTACATCCGAGAAACGTGGACGGCCAAGGACGCGTACATCAGCATCAAGATCAACTGGAAGACGATCAGCGACCTGGCGCTCGAGCTCAACGTGCAGACCATCCTCAACGCGATCAAGAGACACAAGCGCTTCAAGGCGGAGGACATCAAGTTCCGGCACTCGAGGTCTCACATCCACATCCACGTGGACCAGGATCCGGCCAGCAAGATGAACCTCTCCAAGACCGAGATCGCCGCCACCAGCATGGACCCCTTCCTGCGTCTCAAGCACCTCAAGCGCATCCTCCCGGAGATCCAGATTCTCGGCCACCCGCACGCCAACCGCGCCATCATCCGCACCGACGAGACGTCGACGACCAACACGATCCTCGTGGAAGGTTACGGTCTGCGCGACTGCATGACCACCCTCGGCGTGGATGGCTACCACACGTACACCAACCACGTCATGGAGATGCGCGACGTGCTGGGCATCGAGGCCGCGCGCCTGACCATCATCAGCGAGATCAGCGAGGTCATGAAGGACATGGGCATCGACCCGCGCCACATGCAGCTCCTGGCGGACGTCATGACCTACAAGGGCGACATCCTGGGCATCACCCGCTTCGGCCTGTCCAAGATGCGCGACTCGGTCCTGCAGCTCGCCTCGTTCGAGAAGACGGCCGACCACCTCTTCGACGCCGGCGGCGCGGGCCGCACCGACCTCGTCGAGGGCGTCTCCGAGTGCATCATCATGGGCAAGTCCGTGTCCCTCGGCACGGGCGCGCTGGAGGTCGTCCGCAAGTTGAACTTTTACGAGGGCCAGATCGGCCCCAAGAAGACGGTCTTTGAGGACGCGTGGTCCGAGATTGTCGAGGCTCCGCTTGAGGCCAAGAGGGCGAGGAGGAGGAAGAGGGCTGCGGCGGCGGCGGCAGCAGCGGCAGCATAGACTACTTCTTCCTTTTTCTTCTTACCTTTGGAACTCGGCATTATAATCCTTCCTTCCTTCCTTCCAAAAAAGTCCTTGCGAGACTCGAGTCATGCCATACTATGTCAAAAACTATCTAACTAACTAGCATCATCTTGGGCGTTGCGTTTCGTTGGATTGTCATTAAGCTCGTGTTTTCATCCATGTTTCATTACCATTTCATGGTCTTGAGTGTCGTTCTGTTTTAACCCTTCTTGCATAACTGAGCGAGCAAAGACGTCCGTTGGGGGGAGGGGTCTGTTTCTGTTTCTGTTTCTGTATGTATAATCGCGTCGTTGCTTGCCGTCATGTTATGTTTATTTATGTCATGTATTGTACTGTATGTACAAACTTGGAGGTTAAGTCGCTTAGGCCAGCGGAAAAAAAAGCAAGGTCGTTGAAATGTTTCGACTCGAGGTCGATGTCGAGGTCGAGGAGTTAGTTAGCTATTACTACTTATGGATGCCTGATAGATAAATAGGTGGATATAAATGAGAAACATATTATATTTTATCATATTATGCTATAGCGTACACGAGTGGGTCTGTCTCACAGTATAGTATACCTAACTTATACTATCTATGATCCTCATTCCTAATAATCCTACCTACTATACTAGTTTGTTTGCTTGTGAGTTTTGAAACGGGTTGTATACTATGGATGCTGATGCGGTGGAATATTATAGTTATAATACAGGCACATATTATGATTTATTAACTCAGCAGCTGACTTCCAAAGTCAAGCAAGAAATTATGGTTGGATTTAGATGAGAATCATTCTACTCTGTCCAGAAAGGAAAGAAAAGGGAAGAAAGAAAGAAAGAATGTGTTGATGTCAAAACTCATGATTTTTATTGCCCCCTCTTTTCTTTTCTTTACTTTGTTTTGTTTCACGTTGACTTCGCTTTGTTCGGACAGCTTAGGATCTTTCTATCCAGTCTACCTTTCTGTCTCTATAACAGGAAAGGAAGAAGTCCTTGCTAAAGCTTGTAACTTTTTTTTTTTTTTTTTTAAAAAAAAACCTGTGTTTCGCTACCATCTGAGAGAGATGAACAGTACATACATATACAAAGAGACCTTAGCTGATAATAATAAAGAAGTGGGTATACATAATACATACTGTTATAGCCGGAATTGGCATAAAGGAGGGGTATGTCATGTGGAGGTCACGTGACAATGGATCAAAATGATCCATCTGACATCTTGATCCAAGGAGCCCTATGATCCAACGAGCCCCATGATCCAACACCCAGAATGATCCAAACGACTCATTGATCCAGGCAGACAGGCATGTATATAACAATGTTCCTTTCAGACAGATTCCGACCCTCGTGGTCGACTCACATAGCAACCTGTCATATAGGCATTGCTAGTAACACAGGTCTATTCTTGCTCTTATATTGCTCACCCCCTTGTTTCTTGTCTTCAAGATAAACCAACGACCCCTTTAGGTCTAGTTATCTAGGCCTGTCGTTACAC
>Ga0207841_1000121_pt1 | contig 86226 bp, 51 predicted proteins | sample HigsolmetaGSP18D_FD_184846 | JGI IMG/M metagenome (GOLD analysis project Ga0207841, IMG submission 184846) | High solid enriched microbial communities from the Joint BioEnergy Institute, USA - SP1-8-D (SPAdes) | ecosystem: Engineered > Bioreactor > SSF (Solid state fermentation) > Aerobic >... | reverse complement strand
GTTGGATCATGGGGCTCGTTGGATCATAGGGCTCCTTGGATCAAGATGTCAGATGGATCATTTTGATCCATTGTCATGTGACCTCCACATGACATACCCCTCCTTTATGCCAATTCCGGCTATAACACTTGGAAGAACGGATTTATTTTCATCTAGAACCCCAATTTTATTTAATGCCACAACTTCTGTCCAGCTCTTATACTGAGAAGATTCAGCATCTATCTCTCTATCTGTCTGGATGGATTTGCAGGCTCTATCAGATCTACCCAGGTCTAGATCTGACCGCATCATTCAAGGTCTCCAATTTAAAAATTGAAATACTGCTGCTAGATCAGTCTTAACCATTTCCTCCTGTCAGCCGAATATTACCACTATACCCTAGTGGTATACCAAGAGACCTATCAGCCTATTCAGCACACGCCGATCCAGGCATCTCGAAGGTTATAATCCCTGCAATAAAGGGATCATACTGTCTATACCCGAAACACCTATTTTCCTTTGTTATTTCACGAAAATGTCTCGGGATCATTAAACAAAGAAGTATTCGGAAGGTCTTAACCCCTAAGTCCATAAATAGTGGTCAGATAGTTAGGTAGATTGGAATAATCAGAGCTTTCATCATCATATCTTCGGATTACTAGGTTCGCGCAGTCCGACAAAATCATAGATAAAAAATATAATTCCGTCCGGAAATCAGGAGTAGCTGCAGAAAAAAAATCCGTGGCAGGTCGATGCTGGCGGCTGTCATACCTGCTGCTGGACATGAGATGGTCTTGTCGCCCCTGCAGAGGTGAAGAGCTTAAAAAACATGATATTGAATCCAGTGAAACTGCAGTATTTGTACTTCTGCGGACATGAATAAGTTTCATATGCCTCAATCGGTTCTGTTAAAAAGTTATACCTGCTTCTTTATCTATTCCCAGAACTGCTTTAGAAGGCAGCGAGGCACATATAATCTAGCAAAAGGCTTAAAGAATTAGTTAGAAACTTCTTAAAAGAAGATCTCAACCCTCTCAGAGAAGGGAATCACAGATATTGATCTACTGCTGCTGCAGTCACCTTGTTTCCTCATTACCTGGTACTCTTCTTCGACAGTGCATGACATAACATAGGTACAGTACGTAGCTGCCATTGAGATACATAATATACGCTTCGATTAGATTGTATGCATATTTTGTTGTCTGTCTGTCTATCTATCTACCTACTTAATCTATCTATCTATCCCAAGGAAATGCTTCTGTTAATTCCACCTCCGAAGTCAAGCCAGAGAGCCAATATAATGCTATTTCTAGAAGCTGAAAAGGGGGAAAAAAAGGAGTGGCATGAGGGTTTAAGAATGGTATATATGTCTATGTCTATGTCCATTGTGACGTGCCACAGCACTGTCGACTGCGAACAGCAGAAAGGATAATGATACTGTCTATACACTATACTCAACCAAGCAGCTACGTGCTACTTGCAACAGCCAGAGCGAAAGGACGCCATATCTACTGCACCTTCTTGATCTCCGGGCTGGTGGTCGCCTGCAACTGGATGATGCCCGCGCCGACCCTGGCCGACTCCCTCCAACTCCTCTGCCGCGCCCAGAAGCGCTCCGCGGGGGTCCCATCACGCAGCGAGGAGACCGTGTCATCCGCCTCGAGCGACGCGCGAGAAATCTCCTCGAGATCCGGCTCCTCCTGTACCTCGCCTTCTTTTTCGTCTTCTTCTTTCCCTGCGGCTTCGCTCTGCTCCGCCTCAAGCAGCGACGTGAGGTAGCGCTTGCGCAGCATGTAGGACTCGGCCTTCGCCTGGCGCATGCTGGGCAGCTCGATCTTGGACATGGCGGCCTGCACGGCGGCCCGCACGATCAGGTACAGGTGCTCCGCGAAGAAGATGGTCAGCATGAGCGCCCAGCCCTTGATCTGGCCCGGGGTGCCGTCCGGCCCCAGTCCGTCGTTGCTGAACATGTACAGCAGTGCGGAGCTGGTGATGCTTCCCAGCCAGGCGAGGAAGCCCAGCGCGTCGATCCACGGGCCGATGGTGTCGGTGCGCTGGGGCGTCGGGCGCCTGCACTCCTTGCAGATCTTGAAGAAGTCGCCCCGCAGCTCGATCCAGTTATTGATCAGGAACGAGACGGGAACCAGCGGCCAGACGGGCGAGAAGAGAGACAGGTAGCCGAACTGGATGCACATCTCGCGCAGGTCCGTGGTGACGTCGTACTCGTCCAGCTCGGCCTCGTTGCGGACCCGCGCGAGGAAGTCTTTCTCCGCGGTCGGGTCGTCGAAGCCAAAGGTAGAATCCCGGCGTGGGATAACCTGCTGACCGTTGTTGCCGTTCTTGGCAGCCCGTTCCTTGTTGAATTCCTTGTACTTGCGGAAGAGCTTGCGCTTCAGCAACGGCACGATCACTTCGAGACCAAAGTTGACCGCCTGCGCAGTGACCGTGAAGTAGATGACCTGCTTGCGCAGGCGGGCCGGGTCGATGCGGAAGTCTGCGAGGGACACCGTCACCTTGTCCTTGGCGACGAACGGGCGGACGGTCACCTGGAACACGTCGAGGTACGGCACGATGATGCTGCCGAACGGGACGTAGATGAAGGCTGTCAGGAAGACGGGCAGATACGAAGTGATAAAGTTCAGTACGAAGATCTTCTGCGTCAAGGCCACGTCGTAGCTGTCCTGCGACTCGTAGTTTTCAAAGTCGTTGAGCTTCGTGGCAACGGACGTCAGAACGGCGCTGATGGTGGGCACCAGCGAGGAAAGCAGGATGGTCGGGATGAAGACCTGCCCGGTCAGCTTCGCGCCTGGATCTGCAGCTGTACAAAACCTACCAAGTAGGACTTGAGCGGCCCATTGTAGACCTCCGATATGAAGATCTCGATCGCGAAACAGGTGGCTATGATGATTCCGAGAGCGCTGGCTGCAAGAAGCGCGAACGGAATCTGCAGAAGTTGTCGGACAAGCCGCTTGCCCACAGGAAACACCTTCCTGACCTCGCCTGTCGTCGCATCCCGCACGTCCTTTTCGGGCTTGAACTCGCGCCGTTTGGACGGAATGGCCGAAACACCCCTCGTCTGCCACCGCAGGGCAAAGTCGACCTCCTGGCGCTTCCAGTACTCGATGAAGATGATGCACCAGAGGCAGTTGATGACCGTGTAGATGACGGAGAAGGACCCGAGCAGCCACCAGCAGGAGAAGCCAAAGACGGCCGGGAAGATCAAGAAGCCAAAGTACGACTGCAGGAAGGCAAAGTAGAAGCCGACCTGCTCGCCAAACTTGTTCCGGATCTGGTCCAGGTCGTCCCTCGTCAGGAACGTCTTCTGGCTCCAGTCCCTCATCCACTTCTGGTTCGTGGCCTCGTCGTGCAGCGGGAAGATGGCGTCGACGTGCTTCCACTCGCCCTGCTTGGGCGTGATGCCGGCGCCGCCTTCTTCGCGGGGGAGGGTGATCATGTTGTTGATGATGCGCAGGCGCTCCGCTTCGGTCTGGGGCTCGGTCGAGTTGGCGTCGGGTTCGGTGTGACGGACGCCGTAGAGCCAGTCGCGGACTCTAAATTCACGGATCAGCATGGACTCTGCAGCTGCCAGCTAACTCTGCTAGCAGTCATATGAGAGGCACTACCTCGATCTGTGGACAGCCCTTCGCAGTCTCTTCTCGGACGCGCGGACGAAGACCAACAGAGACGACTCGTCCCCTCGCCGGACCTCCGTCTGCAAGCCCACCCCCGCGAGCGCACGCAGCAGCCGCTCGAGCTGCTCCATCGCCTGGGAGCGGTCTGGAGGGTCAGCACGCCAGATACGGTCTCAAGCGCACGGTGGGAGGGGCAGCATACCCGCACCGTCGAAGGTGTAGCGGACGACATAGTCGACCAGGAAGTTGCCCTGCAGGGCGCTCTTACACGCGGAGGGAGGCATTGAGCGGAGAGGGAGCAGCCAGCTGGAGGAGAGACGGCATGGAGGGAGGAGAGAGCAGGACGAGGGGCAGGACAACGTGGAGGTCGAGGGGACGGAGGTGTTGGCTGCTGCGCTGGACCCTGACAGCGACGTCACTGCGCGGAGAGCGCTAGCCGCGTCGGGCTAGGCCGATCTGCGGTCGATCGCCAAGCCGGTCTCGTCCGTGGATGGCAAGCGGAACATGAAGTCGATGCATGTCTTGAATGGAATAGATAAAACTTCAGATCCGGGCGTATAGAACCCTACCGCAGACCTATGTAGGAAGCAGTAGATGGATGGGCGATTGGGAGACTGCTCGACTGGAGCGCCTTTTTCTCTGAATTAAGCCTAAGCTACTCGAGTATCTTACCCTACGGACGAGGCTGTACCCCCATACCAACCCGGCTGTTCTTTGATCCATTATCAAGGTCCAATTGTCATGTGGTAGAATCAAAATAGAGACTGTCAAAAGAAATATTCCATCAGAAGAAGAGAGAGAAAGGGGGAGGAGGCCATGACCACTAAAGAAGATTATTAAGACTTTTTTATATATTGCTATAACTATAGTCCTTGATATTATACTTGGTGTATCTTTATTCTTATTATTATCGCCGATCTTAATAATATTTCGATATTTAATGATGTAGATTCCGCGTAATTGATTGTGATGGCGTTCTGGAAGAGTCTAGAGACAACCAAGAGGGATCGAAACCTCGGCGCCCGCTGTCAACAAGAGCTCAAAGCCAGAGACAAAGATGTAATTTCAGACCCAAAGTTCCTTGTAGCTACAGCTACTAATATCGTTTGAGAAATTTCCCGACACCATGTTGATGTGCCATGGCGGCTTTTTTTCTTTTCAACACGAGACTACAAGGTCAATGAATGGTGGAGCGCGGCCAGATGGGAGAAAAAACAGGGTGAAAGAACGAGAAAAAGATATTGAGGCTTCTGCGGGCGAAATATATTTCTACCGCAATTTCCAATTTCCATGCCCCTGATGATGTCTTGGAGCTTTCGAGCAGCTGGCGCACAGTAAACAGGGAAACAGGTTACCATTGCTGATGAAAGTCTCTGACAAAAGCACATCCAGGGAGACGTGTTTCATGAGCGTTCCTTCAGATATCTACCTACCTAGAATGATGTCCGAGTCAATGGTCTACTACCAAGCTACTATTATCACCTCTTCTCCTCGCGTATCCAAATGCCATGGACTGGCTAAATTCCGCTCCTGCTCTGTCTTCAATAGTAGCTGTCTCTGCGTTCTACCGCTATGTTAGGAGCAACGCCCTTACCACACTGCTGATTTTAGGTACAGCATTACTAGCGATTCCAAGTTAACAATATGCTGCAGAAAACATTTTCATATGTCTGTCAGCATTCTCAATCTGGGAGTGTGTAGCTTTACAATTATTGACAGTGACTTTTACAGTGCGGATGATGAATTCACCTCTGAGGAGAATGATCTAATATATAATGACCATCATGTAGGACAGACAGAGACATCTGTCCTGCATCTCCATTTACATTTCTGACCTCAGCGTAAATCAATGCAGCCACTGGACGACTCCCACTGGTTTAACCTGGAGACAATCCATCCTATCTCCTAGGGCCATTTTATACACAATTCAACTGCCCCGGCTCTCCAAACAGTCCTCAGGCCCACACCACAGCCACTCAATCATCTCCCATACAGCAGATGAGGAGGCTGCCCCTCTTCTATCAAATATCGAATTCTCGAAGGCATTCTTTAAAAGTTCAATTATCCTGTGGCGTGAATCTCCAGAGACCCAGACTAGCACAATAAATAAAAGTCTTTGTGGATACCATGGATTCTGAACCTTTTTTTAATTCCCCTCCTTGTTATGTCTGGTCTCCCTGACAGACAGCCCGCAATTCCGGACAGATATCCTGATAGATTTCTCTACAGAAATCATTATTGGTATGAGTATATTCTAGTCTGGCCCCAAGAATCTGGGCTTGTTAAGAAAGAAAGGAAAAAACAAAGGAAAAAACCATCTTCAGCATGCAACATGCAACGTAGGAGGTATATGTATGGATATCCCATCCCCTGTGACATACCAATTACACACCCAAATGTATCATGTCAATGTATGTACGGTACAGTACATATATAAATCTCCCCCTCCCCTCCTCTCTCTTCTTTTTTTTGTTTTGTTTTGCTTTTGTTTTGTTCCGTCGCTTTCCTCAATTCAAGACGATGATGTCTCCTGCTGCTGCTGCTGCTGCTGCTGCTGCTCCCCCTTCCCCCCATCCGCATCCGCAGCCTCCAAACCAGCCAACCTCCCCAGCGCCTCCCCCTCGACCATCATCTTGACCCACTCATCCATCCTCCTCGCACCCACGCTCTCATAGAACCTAATACTCGGCTCGTTCCACCGCAGGACACTCCACTCGAGCCTTCTCCCGCCGATCCTCACCACTTCCTGCGCCAGCCACCGCAGCAGCGCAAACCCGTACCCCTTGCCGCGGGCGTGCGGCTGCACGTAGAGATCTTCGAGATAGACACCCGGGGCGGAGCGCCAGGTGGAGTAGTTGTAGAAGAAGAGGGCCATTCCAACTGGCCTGGGGTTGGGGTCAGAGGGAGAAGGGGAAGGGGAGACGAGGGCCGTGTAGACGGGGCCTCCCCTCTTATTTTTATTATCAGGGGGGTTTGTGGTGGTGGTGGTGGAGGAGGAGGAGGAGGAGGAGGGGGACGGGAAGGAGAGCGTGGCGCGGAGGGACTCTTCCGTGGCCTCGACTTCGTGCAGGGCGTGCTCGTAGTCGGCGAGTTCGCGGATGAATTGGAGGATAAGGGGGACGTCTGAAGATTTCAAAGGAGAAAGTGTGCGTCAGCGAGGGTGTCTGTACAAAGGTACCTAGGTAGGGGATTCATGCGGGGATCGTGCGGGGACAGGACGAGACTTGCCCTCCTCGGTCGCGAGTCGGATGGTGGGCTTGTCGGAGTTGGACATGGCGGGTGCTGTCTTGTCTAGGACGTCTGGACCAGGCACGATGGATATCGGAACCGTGTACTGTGAGAGAGGGGATTGAATTGGAAAAGAAAGACGTCTGCTCTACCCCACACATTAAATACGAAGGTTCACGCCCTTGCAGCGACAAGCCGAACCGAAATCTGGATCGCCGACCCACGCGGGAAAGCCCTAAACTACCTGATATTACCTACTAGACCGCCTGTACACTACAGCACCACTATATACAGATAGAACATTATTAATACATTACGATCATCGCGACATGATGGCCGACATCCACCGCTGCTCGTCCGTCCTGCGTTCTGTTAGCATGAGGAATACACGGACATGGAATGAAAAACGGAGCCTACCGGTCGAAATGCAGCAGCATCGCCAGCACCGGGATCAGCTGCTTCTGGTAGTTCTTGTCCTTCTGCTCCAGGAACTGCAGCAGCACGTTCTTCAGGTAGATGTAGTCGATCGACGGCCCGCCGGCCGTGGGCGTCGCGCTGCGCGAGACCGGCGCGTTCCGCTCCGCCGGCGGCGGCGGCGGAGAAGTGACGCCCGCCCGCCGCACCGAGTCGAGCGACGACCGCGAGGACTGGTTGCTCGAGGCCTTCTTGGTCCCGCGGAGGGTGTGCAGCTCGTCCGCCAGGCTCTTGTTGGTCCGGCGCAGCTTCTCCATGCGGCCCGTCGTCTCCTCGACCGACCGCCGCAGCTCCGCGCGCTCCCGCTCCAGCTCGCGGACCTGCCTCTCGCTCTCGTCCAGCGCGTCGCGCAGCTGGGCCATCGCCTGGCGCACGTCCTGGAGCTCCCGCGCCGACCGCTCCGCCTGCGCCTCCAGCTCCTCGCGCCGCCGCTTCCAGTCGCGGTGGCTGTGCTCCAGCTCCTCCCGGTCCTCCTCCGCCCGCCGCAGCGCCCGCTCCGCCTCGCGCACCTTGGCCTTGAGCTCCTCCAGCTCCCGCGCGCGGCGCCGCCCCAGCGTGCTGGCCTCGTCCTCGGCGCGGTCGCGCTCCTCGATCGCCGCCTCCATGCGCTCCTTGAACTCGCGCACCTTGGCGTCCGCCCGGCTCTCGATCTCGTTCAGCAGCCGCCGCATCGTCTCGGCCTCGCGGCTGCGTTCGCCCAGCAGCCGGTGCGCGTCGCCCAGCTCCTCCTCCAGGCTCTCGCAGCGCTCGCGCGCCTCCTTCATCTGCATCGCCATCTCCGCCGTCTGGTCGCGCATGCTGCTCATCAGGCTCTGCGCGCTGGCGTGCTGCGCCGTCTTCAGCTGGATCTCCTCGCGCAGCCCCTCGACGTCCCGGTTGAGCCGCGCGATCTGCTCCTCGAGATCCCGGATCCGGGCCCGCGCGGACCGGAGTTCCTCCTGCGCCCGCGACAGGTCCGTGGCCGTCCGCTCGTTCCTCTCGATGGCCTCCTGCTTCTTGCCCTCCGAGTAGCGCAGGTCGGACTGCGCGACCGACAGGGCCTCCTCCGCCTTGAGGCGGCTGTCGGTCTCCTGTCGGATCTTCTGGTTGAGCGTCCGCACCTCCGCGTCTCGGTCGGCGAGCGTCGACCGGAGCCGCCGCAGCTCCGCACGGAGGTCTTCATGCCGGCCCTCCAGTCTCTTGAGCTCCGCCGTCTTGTTCTTGAGCTCCTCCTTCGTGGCCTTCAGCTCGGCGGCCTCGTTGCGGAGATTTCTCAGCTCCGGCTGTAGCCTCTGTAAGGTCTCCCGAAGGTCCGTAAGATCCTTGAATCGGGAGGCCGCCAGCTGCTGCGCGGCGGAGAGATCCGTCTCCAGCGTCGCGGCCTTGGCCTTGAGGTCCTCGAATTCCGCCTGCAGGTCCTTGTGCGCCTTCTCGGCGTCCGCAGCACTCGAAGCGCTGCTGGCTTGGAGATCCGCCAGCTCCTTCTCCAGCTTGGCGATCTTTTCCTGCAGGGCCGCCTTGTCCGCCTGCAGCTCCTTGATCTTGTCCTTGGCCTCGACGTGATCCTGGCCGATGCTGAGCAGCTCGTCGCGGAGGGACTCGATCTCCTCCTTCAGCTCATCCTCGCCCTTGAGCCTGGCGTGCAGGCGCTCGATCGCCGCGTCCTTCTCCGTCAGCTGCGCCGTGAGCGACTCGATCTGCTGCTCCAGCTCCTTCACTTTGGACGACTGCTCCTTGTCCTCGGTTGCCTGGCTCTCCGGGGTCGGTGCAGCAGCGGCGGGCCTGTTCGACTCGTCTCCGCCCTTGCCGCCTTTCTTCTTCCTGTTATTCTTCTTCTTCTTCCCGGAGCCGGTGGCGTGGGTCTCCTGCTCGGGCTGCTCCTTGCTCGCTTCGGAGGTGCTGGGCTGTGCGGACGTCAGGCTCTCGCGGATCTCGTCAAAGTCGGCCTTCTGCCCGTTGGCGACGCGCTCCTTGGCAGCCTGCCATTTGTCAATGTCCTTGAGACCGTCGTCGACGAAACTTACGATATTGCGGAGGCTGTCCAGGTCGCTGCCCTTCTGCGTCAGCTCCGTCCGCAGGGACGAAACGGCGGTTTCCGCATCCTTGAGCTGGGACTTGAGGCTGTCCACCAGGCCCTGCATCACGCCCAGCCGCTTCTCGCTCGCTTCCTTCTCCTTCTCGATCTCTGCCAGCTTCGCCGTGAGCTCCCGATTCTGTCCGTCCTTGTCCGCCTGTTCCCGGACCCGGTCGAGCTCATCCGTCTTCTCCTTCAGCTGGGCCTTCAGATCCTCCACCGCCGCATTCGACTTCTCCAGCGCAGCCTCGGCCGTGGCGATCTTCGCGTTGAGCTCGTCGATCTCGGATTGGTGGGCGCCCTTCAGGCTCTCCATCTCGGCGTCGTGTCTGTCCTTGGCCTCGCGCAGCTCCGCCAGCTCACGGGTTGCCGACTCCAGACTCTGGACCATGCCCTCGGTCGACTCGCGGGCGACGGCAAGGTCGCCTTTGAGCGTCTCCACTTGAGCTTTCAGCTTCTCGACCTCTTCCTGTCGTTCCTTGAGCTCGGACTCGAGCCGCGGGATCTCAGCGTCGAACGAGAAGAACTCCTCACTCTCCTCCTTCACAGGCTTCGTTCGATTCTCTCCGGTGGTTGTAGTGGCCGTCGAATCGCTCGCCTTGCCGTCAGATCCGTTCTGCTTGGCCTCGTCGCGTTCCTTCTTCAGGGTCGCGACCTCGTCCCGGGCGGCCTTGGTGGCCTTCTCCGCCTCCTCGAGCTTCTTCTTGTAGTCGTCGCGCTCCGCGGTGACGCGCCGGAGCTCCTCGAGGACCATGTCGCCCTTGAGCGAGATCTGGTTAAGGTACTCGGTCAGGGCCTTGGGGTCGCCGATGGACGTGAGGGGGGTGTTCTCGCGCAGGGCGGCCTCGAAGGGCTCGATGGAGAGCACGCGTGCATGTGCGATGCGGTATGCCTTGAGCAGTTCTACGGAGATAGGTCAGTGATTTTCTCAACGAAACGTCCGGTTCCTCGTACCGTGATATTTCGGCTCCATCCTCTCGAGCCGTCGCAGCTTCACCCTGACCTCCGGCGGGAGCTCCGACGACAGGGGAGCCGAGGCAGCGTCCGGCGCATGCTCCCTGCGAGGAGCATGCTCTCCGGACGTCTTTCCCTCCCCCCCGTTGGCCTCCCCGGAGCCATCCTGGGCGGCCGTTGCGGGCTCGGAACGGGGGGTGCCCGAACGGCTGGACGCGTCGTCGTCGGCGGTGGAAAACTCGAACTCGGTGGGGTCGGGGCTTCTGAGCGGGGTGCCATTCGGATTCGGATTCGAGTCTCGTCGCGGGCGGGCAGCAGGGGCGCGGGCCTGGCGGCGGGCGGAGTTGGATCTGGAGAGGGCCTCCTGGGCCGCGCGCTGGCGAGCCTGCTCCTCAGCGATGCGGGAGTCGATGGCGCCGCGGATTCGCTGGGAGTCAGAGAGTCAGCACAGACGTGAGTCACACCCGAGGAGGACGTACCTGGAACATGACCGCGGCAGCGACGGTCAGCAGAAACGCAGCAGATGCAGAGAGATGGACGAGCAGACGGACGAGCAGGAGGAGCGGGCGATGGAGCGGCAACGCGACGTGCGGCGGACAGCACAGCGCCGGGGGGGAGCTCGGGCCACACCCGGGGGGTCCCTTCATCTCGTTATTATCGTACCCTCCTGGATGATCGCTGACACGCCCGCCGTCTCGAGATGGGAGCCAGGAACGGCATTGCCGGTTGTTTGAGAGACGAAGACGCTCTGTCGTGCTGGTCTCGCTGCCGTCGATGCTCATCGCCTCGTGAGCGCGGGCCACCGCCACGCCGGGTGCTATTTTGGGATCATCCTGATAACATATAGGTCGGGAGTGTCGTATGTTGATCCTGTTGAATGGCAGCCTGCCAGGTCCTCCGAAGACGTGAACCATCGATGGAGCCAGCCGTGGACATGCCGGTTGTTCCTGGAATGGCATGCTGTATCAGTGTTCACCGTGCATGGGCCTCGAGCTGGGGAACAGTGATGGAACTCATCAGTCCTTCCCTGTTCAATTCATTAGATTCATGTTGAGACGACGGGGATGACTATGCGGCTGGTGTTCCCAGGCTACCGTATGCTGTTGAGCTCTGGTATCTACCTCTATCTGGCTCTCTTTTATACTCCGAGAAACAGCTTCCAACGATCGTGCACTTGCATTATATCTTCTTATAAAAATAATAAAAAAAATCAAAACAGTAACTATCAATGACTAGACGGGATGTCTTTCCCTGTACGGAGACGCAATGTGTTGGATTCGGGTGCTATCAGTTACCGTGGGGACGTCGGGGCCTCAGCTATATGCCAGCAAGTAACAGTAACTCCAACATCACATCTCCAGTATATTGATAGGACTGTCTAAAAAAAAGATATCTTAAGTTCAATTCTCTGCAAGCTGTAGAGAAAGCAACACAATGATCCAGCAGTCAGGGGCATTTCTATCAGGCAACTCAGAAGCATAGAAACGTGCATGTCTCTCGTGACGTCTGGTCGTTGCACATCATCTTGTCTACCCATCGATTTCTGGAGTGCACCCTCTGCAGCATAGCTACTTTCGACACCATGGACCCTGGATCTCATGGCACCGAATAGCAAGCACACGTGCAACCCCGAGAGCTATGCCTGTGACTATCAAAGCCAGCGTGTATGACTTCCGATCTCATGAGCGTTGAGGCACTGGATGTTCTATTTTTTTTCTTGCACTTTGTTTTCCGATAATTTTTTTTTGAAGTGGTGCGGTGCCAGGTCCAGCAGGCCCAGGCCGCCCGAGGCTCCGACGCAGGGGCCAGCAGAGACACCGCAACACCACCATCGACACCTCTGCCGTCTGCCATCACCACGCTGCTATCACTCTGCCAGCTGCTCATGTCTCCCGATCCCTCGTCCCTCTGACTCAGGCTCACGGACCGGTTGACCCCTTGGACGGGCTGCTGCGCACCACGGTTCCCGCGGCTCCAGCGCTGACGGGCCATCTCCAGACACGGCCAGCAGCATCGCCGTCCGCCAGCACGTTCTCATCTCTGGCCGCTCACGATGCCGGCCTCGGGCCTGAGGCTGCCCTAGACGCCCTTCGACGACACCTCCGGCGGCCTTGTCCGCACCCTCCGCCTTGCCCGTCTGTCCTGAACGTCTCTTCCTCCCACCATGGCCCCCGATGGAGACGGAGGCAGCATCTCCGTCGCCTCCATCCCCGGCGATGCCCCCGGTTCCTGCGTCCCGGGCAGCCCCAGCGCTGCCGTCTCGCCGTCGTCGCTGCTCGCCGAGACCCTCCTCTCCTCCGTCACCGTCACCGTCCAGCCTACCGTGGCCGAGTGTCCCACCGTCCTGCCTGCTGGGCCAGCGTTGTCGGGAATTTCCACCCCGCCCGTCGTCCCTCCAGCGTCCTCGATGGGCTTCGTGGGTCGCGTCTTCTTCTTCTTCTTCCATGTCGTCCCCGGCCTCCTGTACTGGGTGATCACCTTCACGACCATCACCCTGCCCACCTGGCTCTTTACCCTCTTCTCCATGAGCCTGACCTTCACCATGAACTTCACCACCCTGTACGTCTGCCCCCCCACCCCCCCAATTGGCCGTCCGCCGGAGCCATGACACTGACTGCCCGAACCATCAGCCTCCTCATCCTCCTGGTGCTGATCTCCACGATCAGCTGGATCATCCGCTACCGCTTCCTCAACATGTACAGCCGCCTGCCGCCCGAGCCCCAGCGCAAGGAGCCCCAGATCGACCTGTTCCCCGACACCCAGGACGGCGACTCGAAGCCGGGCCTGTCCAACTACCTGGACGAGTTCCTCAGCGCCATCAAGATCTTCGGATACCTCGAGCGGCCCGTCTTCCACGAACTGACCCGGACGATGCAGACGCGGAAGCTGATTGCGGGCGAGACGCTGCTGCTGGAGGAGGAGAAGGGGTTCTGCCTCGTGGTGGACGGCCTGGTCCAGATCTTTGTCAAGTCGATCCGCGACGGAAACGGCCGCTCGGGAGACGACGCGGCGGTCGAGTCGTCCGACGAGGACGAACACCCCCATGGGGAAGGGTATCAGGGGTATCAGCTGCTGACGGAGGTCAAAAACGGAGCGCCCATGTCGTCCCTGTTTTCGATCCTGTCGCTGTTCACGGAGGACGTCAGCCTGCGCTACACGGAGAGCATGGACTCGAGCACGTCCAGCGTCGAGCCCGGCAGCGGACGCATTCCCGACTCGTTCCCGATCAGCCCCAAGGGACTCGTCGAGAGCCCCCAGTCCACCTTTCGGGAGCGGACGGACTCCACGACCCAGACGAACGGGGATCTGCTCCCGAACGTTCCTCCGTTGGCGCTGGAAGACGGGCACACGTCACCCGGCCAGACCCATATCCACAGCGAGAGGCGATCGTCCCGGCACAGGAAGAGCAAATCGATCCATCCGGATATCGTCGCACGGGCGATGGTGGACACGACCATCGCCATCATCCCCGCGAGCGCCTTCCGCCGCCTGACGCGGGTCTATCCCCGGGCCACCGCGCACATCGTCCAGGTCATCCTGACGCGCCTGCAGCGGGTTACGTTCGCGACGGCGCATTCGTATCTGGGGCTGGTCCCGGAGGTGCTCAGCGTGGAGAAGCAGATGAACAAATTCACCTCGTTCGACCTGCCCAACGATCTGCGCGGCAGCGCTCTCGACCGGCTCAAGGAGAAGTTCATGAAGGAGCGGGACCGTCTCGGCCCCGAGGAGGGCACCAAGGGGATCGCGCTGCACAACCCCTCGGCGGCCAGACGCCGGTCGAGCAGCTCGCTGCGGAAGGAGGCCGCCCTGCACGCAAGGATGGAGGCGCAGAGACGTCCGGCCTCGGTGGCCAACGGCTACGGGCTCCTGGAGCGGGAGAGGAACGGAGTCAGCCCCGGCGATCTCCTCTCCACCATCCAGCTCTCCCGGTTCGGCCCACGATACGAGCAGCCGAACCCGAGGATCCCGCTTCCTCCCTACCACCGGGAGGATCTGCAGACGACGCCTCTCGCGGAACGGGAGCACTCGCCGTTCCGCTCGACGTCGCTGACCGTGCACGGCTCCCCCTTCCACCGCAACCAGTCGGTGGACGAGGATTCGTTGTTCCGGGAGGCGATCCTGGAGTGCATGATGAAGGGCATCGGTCTGACCAGCAGCACCCGGCAGGCGCTGCGGAAGAGCTACAACTCGGGGGAAGCCTCGCCGAAGCTGGTGTCCTACGATTCGCGGCGGCAGAAGGCCGTGTTCAACAACGCATTCGGATTCATCGATCCGTACGAGGGCGCCGGAGACGGAGAGACCGAGTCCGTCATGTCCATGTCCGTCGCGAGCGCGGGCGGCACCTCGCCCATCCAGAGTCTGAAGGAAGAGCTCCGGAACGACATCGAGATCGTCTACTTCCCCAAGGGCACGGTGTTGGTTGAGCAGGGGGAGCGCAACCCCGGTCTCTACTACGTGATCGACGGCTTCTTGGACGTCGGCATCCCCGTGAACGAGAAGGGCGACGACCTGGTCGGGGCGTCGCGATGCACCAACCAACCTCGGCCGCACGAGGAGCTGTTCCCGCCCCTGCGGCGCGCGGCGACCAGTTCGTCCCGCACGTCGCTGGGTCCGGGATCCAGCGACCCCAGGCGGAAGAAGCATTCGCGGAGATCGCTCTACCTGATCAAGCCCGGCGGATTGTCCGGCTACATCGGGGCCGTCGCGTCGTACCGGTCGTTCACGGACGTGACCGCCAAGACGGACGTCCATGTCGGGTTCCTGCCACGCTCATCCCTGGAGCGCATCGCGGAGCGGCACCCGATCGTGCTGCTGACCCTGGCCAAGCGGCTGACCAGCGTGCTGCCGCGTCTGATCCTGCACATCGACTTTGCGCTCGAGTGGGTGCAGGTCAGCGCGGGCCAGGTCATCCACCACCAGGGCGACGAGAGCGACGCGATCTACATCGTGCTGAACGGCCGGCTGCGCTCCGTCGTGGAGAAGCCCGACGGGAAGATGAGGGTCCTCGGCGAGTACGGCCAGGGGGAGAGCGTCGGCGAGCTCGAGGTCATGACCGAATCGACCCGGCAGGCCACGCTGCACGCCATCCGGGACACGGAGCTGGCCAAGTTCCCGCGGACGCTCTTCAACAGCCTGGCGCAGGAGCACCCCGGCATCACGATCCAGATCTCCAAACTCATCGCGCAGCGCATGCGGGACCTGGTCGACGATCCCCTGGCCGAGAACCGCGGCGAGCCCGCCAACGCCGGTGGCGTCAAGACGGCCACGTCCACGGTCAACCTCCGCACCGTCGCCATCCTCCCGGTGACCGCCGGCGTCCCGGTGGTCGAGTTTGGCAACCGGCTGCTCAACGCCCTGCACCAGGTCGGCGTGGCGAACGGCGTGACGCTGCTGAACCAGGCGGCCATCCTGAACCACCTGGGCCGGCACGCGTTCAGCAAGATGGGCAAGCTGAAGCTCTCGCAGTACCTCGCGGACCTGGAGGAGAAGTACGGGATGGTGCTGTACGTCGCGGACACGAGCGTCAACGCGCCGTGGACGCAGACGTGCATCACGCAGGCGGACTGCATCCTGCTCGTGGGCCTGGCCGAGGGGTCGCCCGCCATCGGCGAGTACGAGCGGTTCCTGCTGGGCATGAAGACGACGGCGCGCAAGGAACTGGTGCTGCTGCACGCCGAGCGCTACTGTCCGCCCGGCGTGACGCGGCAGTGGCTCAAGAACCGCATGTGGATCAACGGCGGCCACCACCACATCCAGATGGCCTTCCGACTCACCCCGGAGCCCGCGCACCCGCAGGCCAAGCGCTTCGGCACCGTGCTGAAGCAGCGGGTGCAGGTCCTGCAGGCGGAGATCCAGAAGTACACGTCGCGCCGCGTCCGCCAGTCGCCGCTCTACTCGGCGCAGACGCCCTACAAGGGCGACTTCCACCGGCTCGCGCGCCGGCTCTGCGGCAAGTCCATCGGGCTCGTGCTGGGCGGCGGCGGCGCGCGCGGCATCGCCCACGTCGGCGTGATCCAGGCGCTGGAGGAGGCCGGGATCCCGATCGACATCGTCGGCGGCACGTCGATCGGCTCGTTCATCGGCGCGCTGTACGCGCGGGACGCCGACGTGGTGCCCATGTACGGCCGCGCCAAGAAGTTCTCGGGCCGCATGGGCAGCATCTGGCGCTTCGCGCTGGACCTGACGTACCCGTCGGCGTCGTACACGACGGGCCACGAGTTCAACCGCGGCATCTTCAAGACGTTCGGCGACACGCAGATCGAGGACTTCTGGCTCGAGTTCTACTGCAACACGACCAACATCAGCAAGTCGCGGCCCGAGTACCACTCGTCGGGCTACGTGTGGCGCTACGTGCGGGCGTCGATGACGCTGGCGGGCCTGCTGCCGCCGCTGTGCGACGAGGGCAGCATGCTGCTGGACGGCGGCTACATCGACAACCTGACGGTGGCGCACATGAAGGGGCTGGGCGCGGACGTGATCTTCGCGGTGGACGTGGGGTCGATCGACGACAACACGCCGCAGGTGTACGGCGACTCGCTGTCGGGCTTCTGGGCGCTGTTCAACCGGTGGAACCCGTTCTCGACCACGCCCAACCCGCCGACGCTGTCGGAGATCCAGGCGCGGCTGGCGTACGTGTCGTCGATCGACAACCTGGAGCGCGCCAAGACGACGCCGGGGTGCCTGTACATGCGGCCGCCGATCGACCGGTACGGGACGCTGGACTTTCACAAGTTCGACGAGATCTACCAGGTGGGGTACAACTACGGCAAGCAGTTCCTGGAGCGGCTGCGCAGCGAGGGCAGCCTGCCGGTGCCCGAGGAGACGGAGGAGAAGCGCAAGCTGCGGCGGACGATGGCGCCGCGGCGGGCCAGCATCTAGTTGCGGTCCGTTTTGGTGATGGGTAGATTCTTTGATGATCGTGTGTGGTATGAAACGAGCATTGTGATGTCTGACGAATGCATACGCGGTGTTTTGGTCAGTGTCTTCGTTGTTTTTTTTTTTTTTCTTCTGCATGTCAGGATGGTATATATATAGCTACGTTCCTTGTCTCCTGTCGATGTCTCGATATACCCTGCTGCATCTTTAGGGTAGTAACGTGGTCTGTTGCGAGCGCTGGCCTTCCAAGAAGCAAAGGCGGTGTATGGACCAATCAGCGCCAGTGGATTTACCTCCGGATCCTGTGGATGCAGCGGGATGGACCTGCAGCTTCACTCGAGATATGTCGTCGTACACACATGCTACTTACTCAAAATAAGGATAACAAAATCGGCTGCTCCAGCGCCTGCAAGGGTTTCTTCAGACGGATCTGCCTGAGGATCTCACCCTCGGGGCTTCCGGCCCGATGCGCGGAGGAAGGTTCCCCCGGCGCAGGCTGCTGACTAATTGCACATCCGGATCGGGTCTAGCGCGTGGACATGACGCGCGGGCTTAGTCAGCATGATTACCGGGTGCGGCGCGGTGACGTGAGGTCTTTGTTCGATGTCAGAGATGGATGGTCGTAGTGTATCTTGGTACTCTGTCATGTAGAAGAGAAGGGAGGAGAGGTAGCCGGACAGAGCAGCAGCAGCAGCAGCAGTAGTGTGACTACCGACGGAAAGATGTACTCTGTACGGGGACATGGCTGCGGATAACCTGGATGACTCATCCGCCACGCATCGCTCGACGGGCTTACGGCATCGTCGGACATGCTGCTGACGAGATGGACGGTATGCTCTGGATCTCCGGCATAACATGCAAGACCGAAGTCGTATGTCCGGAGGAGATGTCCAGAGAAGCACGGCAGGACGAGAGCAGACGCCTCGGGTCCGGCCCAGCCACCCGCGCCGCGCGAGGTCTCCGTACTTCTTCGCCCGCCCGCCCGCGTCCCTCTTTTTCTCCATCTGCTTACGAGAGCATCGCGACCTGACTAGCCGTCCCAGCGCCTGTCGTCCAGACCAACAGACAGCGTGTAGATCCCTCGTCGTTCCTGTCTTCTCATAGCGTCTTCCGCTTCTCTCTCCCCTTCCCCCGAGTGACTGCTGCACGAGTGACTGCGAGTGACTGGACTCCCTCGATGCAGCCCGCGCTAGCCCCAGCGCCGCATCCCAGCATGCAGTCCTCTGCTCAGGTAAGCAGGCCGGTCCCCATCGTCGATCCCTCTTGTCTCCGTCCCCTCTCTCTCTCTCTCTCTCTCTCTCTCTCTCTCTCTCTCTGCGTCGCCGGGCTATAAATCCTCCTCCCTCCGTGCTGACACACGATGGCCCCCGTGTCTCGCGCCCATGGCTAACTGGTCTGCGCGACAGGACCACGCGGATCAGGGTGCGTATATCCCGCCCTCTCTCCCTGATAGCTCGACACATGCTGAACAGCACAGTGCTCCATGACCAGCTGCTGGCCGCGCAGCAGCACCTGTCGCCGCACCCCCAGCCCGCGCGCCCGCCGCACCCCGTGTCCGTGTCCGTGTCGCACCCGCCGCACATGCCGCCCACCACCGCGGCCGGCCCTCGCGATCCAAACACCAGCAACATCGACCCGGCCATCGCCGGCGCCGCCATGCTGAGCGCGCCCGCCGAGCCCGCGCCCCAGCCCCAGCCCGCGGCCGCCCCGGACCAGCAGCAGCCGCAGCAGCCGCAGCAGCAGCAGCAGCCCGCGCCCGAGCAGCCCCGGCGGACGTATGGCAAGCGGGAGCTGTCCACCTCGAAGCGCGCCGCCCAGAACCGCGCCGCCCAGGTATCTGATCCCCCCCCCCCCCCCCGCCGGGTTGGTTAGATGGACGGTTGGTTGTCCGCTGACCGGTTGTGTAGAGAGCGTTCCGCCAGCGCAAGGAGACCTACATCCGCAAGCTCGAGGAGCAGGTCAAGGAGTACGAGGTCATGTCCGAGAACTACAAGGCCCTGCAGGCCGAGAACTACCAGCTGCGCGAGTACATCATCAGCCTGCAGTCGCGCCTCATCGACTCGCAGAACGAGGTCCCCGAGCTGCCCCCCAACATCGACCTGAGCCAGCCGCGCCCCGATCCCACCGCTGCCTCCGGGACGACGCCGGGCGTCGCGCCGGCAGCGCCAGGAACAGCGCCCGCCGTGCCGGTCACCGCCCCCGGTGCTGCCGGCGCGGTGCCCGTCACCGCCGCTGGCGCCGCGCCCGTCGCGACCCCGGTGACCTCTGCTCCTGTGACAACTCCCGCGGCTTCTACTGCGACTGCCCAGGGCCAGCCGTCGGCGACGCCGTCGTCCACGTCCGGCGAGGACCTCAACCGCATCGCCGTCGCCGGCCTCGGCATGCGCAAGCACCCGAACGACGAGTCGCAGTACGTGGGGAACAACGTCCAGGCGAAGCGCATGCGCAGCGACGGGGGCGAGTCGGACTCGAAGGCGGACGTGCCGAACGGGCTGCCGGTCGTGACCTGAGCCGTATGATCCATGTGTTTGATATTAGACCCTGTTTCTGTCCCAAGCATGTCGATGCTGTGCGATGCCCTCGGGCCGATTCCCTGCATTTGCTCACGTGACGTGTGTATCACGTGCAGTCGCGTCTCTTGTTACTGTAATTTTCCCTTTCCTCTTTCTGTCCTGTCTACTGTCCCGGTGTGTGGCGCGATCGCGATGACTTGACGGCTCTGTTTCAGCCTGGGTCGGTTTGGTGTTGGTCTCTATTCCACTCGGTTTTGTGTCTTTTTTTTGGTTTTACTCGAACGAACCCGAGATTCAAGCTCGGTTGGAGCCAGACGGAGAAGATATAAGAGAGAAGATAAGATATCAATCACGTCTCGTCACGCCACGCCATGGGCGTTGTCGTCCGGTTCTGTTACAGTCACTTTTTCTTTACAGGAGTGATTGATCTGGTCAGATCCGGTTGGATCTGGCGCGGTCCGCTTTGCTTTGCTCTGCGAAAGCAAGACGCGTGTCTATGTACCTAGGTATGTAGCTATGTGTGTATCTACTGTACAATGCGAGTGCGATTGCACGGGGTCCGGTGGGGCTACTGCTGCTGGTACTGTTCCTCTTTCGATTCACTTGTCTAGTTCCTGTTCTAGCTTCTAGTATAGTATGGTATAGTATACCGTTTCCAAGATTCTCCTGTCTGCCTACCTACCGATCTACCTCCTGAGGTTCTTGACCTACCTCCACCTAGGTGATGTGCAGTACCGCTGTACCTAGATATATAGGTAGGTCGGTAGACGGGCAGGCAGGCAGAGTAGAATACTACTGTAATTTATTGGAAACGGCAGACACAGATATAGACATGGACATGGACATGTAACATATCTATCTATCTATCTATCTATCTATCTATCTATCTATCTATCTACCTACATATCTACCTAGATCCTGTAACCGTATGGGATGGGCGTGGAGTCAGTGGAGTGAGTGGCTACAGAACATACAGTACACATGAGGAGGACTTCTGTTGTGCTGGCTCTGGCTCTGGCTCTGGTCTAGCTCTGATGATGATGATAATGATGATGTGAGAGAGAGAGCGAGAGCGAGAGAGAGAGAGACGAAATAATCAGATCCTCCAACTGTTCTTCACTACTATCATTTCATCTCACTACCTCCTGCTCCGCGTCACATCACACTCAAATCCTCGAGTTGCTTGCTTGCTTGCTTCGCGGTCACGGTCATAGTGCCCACTGCATTCCATTCCATTTCCAGGATTTCATATTGGAGTTAAGGCAAAGGGAGCAAGCAAGCAAGCAAGCAAGCAAACAAACAAGTGGGTATCTATCCCCCCCCTCTCTCTCTTGCTCTCTCTTGCTCTCTCCCGCCACACACAGCTCACACAGCCAAGGAAGAAAGAAAGGCGGATTGATCGAGTGATTGATTAATTGATTAATCTTGCATTTCTGGAAGCTGGACTGGGTTTTTTATTTTATTTATTTTTTTTTCCCAGTTCAACAGTAATAGATCTTATCTAGCTTTGGTTCTATCTCCAGTTCAATCCATCCATCTATCCCATCCAGTTAATGGCAATGTTAATAATGTTCAATGACAATTCGATTGGGCCCTTGGGCCCAGCCGGCTGGCAAAAACCTAGATCTAGACCTCAAATTTCAATTCTTGAAAAGGGAAGAGAAGAGAAGGGAAGGGAAGAGAACGCGTGGAATGGTTGGAAGAGGAGCACTGCACTGTAGTTGCAATCTATCTATCTATTTTGGTATCTATCTCTCTGGATAAGATAAGATCAAGCACAAAGACCAATCGCAGTTCACAGATCTACCAGATGAATCTAGATCATCATCATCATCATCATCATCATCATCATCATCATCAATCTTCAGCTGCTGGGACAGGCATCAGTCAGACGCACGTGCACCCTTTTGCCTCCATTCTCCTCACCAAGGTTGTCGCCGAGCCTGATCAGCTAGGGAGGGCCTTATATATAAACCACCACTCTTGTTGGCTTCAGTGCTTACTCATGCAGGTTATATCTGCCATGCATTTAGGATAGCTTTTTTTTCATTTTTACTCATCTAGATTCTAGTAGGTCTATAACAGCAGACCTAATAGCAGTCTCTGCCGTTCTAATATAGAGGTCCTATAAGGGCCCCATGGGGATCAAAAAAATAAGCATGATTTGTATGACTCAAAGTAATTTCAAAAGGGGTTCTTATTCAGGTCCTAATAGCAGTCTTGGCTAGTGGCGAGTCAAACAGCAGTTTCTATAGTGGTAGAGTTCCGTTGGAGGTTCAATAATAGCAGGTTGAATAACGGAGGATAAATAGTATGGTTCTAGCAAACTCCTATAGCTAAGAAGTAAAGAAGAGATGTAAGAAAGTGGGAGTATCTTTCAACTGCTCTTTCTTCCCATTGCTCTGCTCTCTTTGTGCTGGCTGAAAACTAGAGAGAAAAAAGATGAACGAAAAAAGTGAAAGAAGTAACCCTGCTGGACCGATTTCGATTTCCACGCATTAAAAATTACCGAGCACCTGCATGCATGCATCGACCCACTACCCATTCATTGCTGACCCGATCTGATAGAATCCCAAAGCTCTCCCTTTAGAATAATAAAATAATAATAAAAAGGGGCAAAAACAAGAACAGTTCTCTCTTCTCTCCATCTCACCATCACCTGCTCCGCTCTGTGTCACATCATATCACATCCTCAAGCCACAAACCACATAAGCCATGTATCAAGTTTTGATTTCTTTTTGTTTTCTTAACCCTCAGTCTACAGAAGGCAGAGGGATCCCGGAGAAAAAAAAATAAGGCTCTTGACAGACGATGTGAGGTCTAGCTAGACTAGACATCTTCCGTCAGGACGATGATGGATATTGTTCCGTTTGTGTTGAAAAAAAGGTGAAAGGATGAAGGCCACCAAAACACAATCGGATCGCCTAGCAAGCACCTCGGGGAGGGCCCGGGAGAAGCACATGGACGCCTATTCGTTCAGGTGGCTGGCTGGTAACCCTCCGCTGCGAGGTAATCGTTTGCAATTTGGCGAAGGGCATTCAGTTCTAGGTGAGTTGTTGCGGAGGGGTTCTGACCCTGTGGGAGGGCCGGGCCGAAAAGCTGCCTTCTGGTCACGGCGATTCGTTGTGTCGCGGCAATCGGAGCGGGGAATATGATCTGCAAACAATCAAATATTGTCAGTTTTATATATATATATATATTGACAGCCCTTACCTCACGTTGGAGAGACCGAACATTGCCCAGAGGGTCTAGATCGAAGACCTCGATATCTCCACGTACCCGATTTGAGGCGCCCTCGGTCCACTTCATCACGAGCACGACTTGGACGGAGCCGGCACCGCCTCTCAACCAGAGGTCTCTGTCTTGGTGCAGGAGCGGCCTGCTCCCGCTCCAGCCGCTCTCGATGACTAGTGTTGGTAGATCCATTCCGGCCGGCGTCACGCACTGATCCGGCTCCTTTCGAGATGACGCGTACGGGGCGCCGAAGGATCGGAAAGCTGAGTATTATTTCGCATCAGCAGGCTGCGGGACGAGAGGGAGAAGAGGAATATATATATATATATATATATATCTCACCGAGCAGAGGATGACAGGGAAAAAGAAATCACTTACTTGTTCCGCTGAGAACGCGGAGACTGTGGTGCTCCTGCCGCGTCAAGAATCCACTGAGCAGCATATCGGACATGCCATTGACCAGCCACGGTTGGTGGCTGTCATGGATCTTATTCGGCATCAGTCGTAGTTTGATGGTCTTGAGCAACGAATCGTAACAGAGTCTAATCAAGAATAGACATGTAAATATCAGCTGGAGCTCTCTTTGCAACCTGGGGGGGGGGGGGGGGAGGGTTCTGACCCATCACAACTCCCATTATTATTACCCACCTGTGCGTTCTGCCCTCGACGCGTCCTCCGCGCCCTCCCTCATCGAGATGCTTGATGACAGCTTCAGCCGTCTCGACGTCCACGCCTTCGTAGACTCGAACGGTGTCCTCTCTCGCTTCGTATATGTCACGCCATATATGGTTGATCAATTCATTTTTCGAGAGTGGGGAGCTACCGGACTCGGAGCGAAGCGTGACTCGGTTGACGGTGTCCTGGGGCTGTTCAACAACTTGGTCGCGATCCTCTTCAGACTGAGGCTTTTTTCCATGGCTGCTCTCGTCCTCCTGGTGGGGGACTGCAGACCCCAAAGCGCGACCTCGAAGCTGTCCTCCACGCTCCTCCTGGTCGACTCCGAGCCTGGGAACTCCTTTCTCGCCGTTCATGGCTAAGGGAGAAGGGAAGAACTCAGAAGAAGCAACAAAGAAAGAGAGAATCAAAGGGACATGTGGTGGATGAAGCTCTCACTTTGTCAAGAAGGCCTGTTAATGAATGTGGGGCATGGATATTCACTAAAGCAGGAATTCCACTGACTCTAGGTGGTAGGTGGGTACTGCTCAGCGCGTTATGATTCACTCGCGTTTGTACGCTAAACCAAATGTGGCTAGTATTCAAAATAAGCTTATCTCAGCATGCCCGTATCTGATCGGAGAGTGATGTATCCATGCCTGACTCTAAACCGCAATCGTGCAACTCTTGATGAGGGAGCGGAGGGAAGGTCATATCATAGTTGTATCAGGTCCAAGTCACTTATTGCTCACTCCTTCGACACCCAGAGCAGGCCAGCCCTGACTTATACAAGGTGGATCTAATCTAACAAACAAGGAGAAAAAAAAATACTCATATACGAGGAGAAGACTATGGGAGGCATGCTGTTATTTTATTGCACGAACCGTATCAGCAGAAATCAGGTATGTAGCATGCTAAACTATTAATTTGAGAAGCCTAAATGTTATAGGTCGGCAGCCGCTAACAAGCAAACTCCATAGGTACAAACTACCTATACAGCTACTATGGAAACAAGGCACGAATAAGCTCGAATCCCCACCCCTCTTAAAGTAAGGGCACCTAGGTAAATCAATGTAGCAAGCATATATGCTGTTCTGCATACCGCACCCTCTCTCTTTCTCTTTTTTTTTTGTTCACAGTTTTCTGTTGCCTGTATGACCAGTGAACGAAAATCTCATTTCTTGAAGTTAGCTGCCTACCTAGATACTACGTACCATGTTAGGTTCTAGGAGCTAATACTCGGGCTTCTCCTTGGCCGCCCCGTCCGCGAAGCTCCGGATCGCCGGCTCCAGCGGGAAGACCTCCTTCTCGGGCGTCACGCCGTCGTAGATGCGGCTCCAGACGGGCTTGAGCAGGCCAGGAGTCTCCCACGCGTACTCGGGGTCACGGAGCCAGAGGCGGACTAGGTGGCGTCTGCACCACATTAGGAACTCTCCTACACACATATATGTACATACATGTATGGGAAAAGAAAGGGAAGGGGCGATCTTACTGCTGCTCCGGCGTATCCCGGAACCCGTCACGCGCGTGGAAGATACTGAGATTGTTCACGTACTGCACGTCTCCCTTGCGGAAGTCGAGGCCCACGTGGAACCGCTCCGCCAGGAAGTGCAGCGCGTCGAGCGCCTCGGCCTGCGCCTCGCTGATGGGCGGGATGTCCTTGGACCGCGGCAGCGCCTGGAAGCCCGTGAAGCGGCGGCGGGCGTACTGGATCAGGATGCGCTCGGGGGTGGAGGCCGTCGCGGGCTGGTGGAAGAGGAGCGGGCGGTTGTGGTAGGGGGTTTGGGGGTTGCCAAATCTGCGAATTGAATTTAGCAAGATGTTTCTTTATTCCTCAGGTGAGTAATCTGTTTGAAGAAAGAAGAGCTACTACCCATCAAACGGCCACTCCTCCGCCAGGGTGTGGATCAGATCCGGCCTCGTCGCCGCCAACTCATTATACACTCTCCAGCTGCTGGCCAGCTTGCTCTGCCCGCCCTCCGCGGCCGTGCTGAGCGCAAACAGCGAGACGATATCCCCCGCGTCGGTGTGGAACACCTGCTTATCGGCCGTGTAGGCCGGGGCGCCGATGCGCTCCCTGTCCCTCTCGTTGCCGCTGAGGTCCTTGATGTGGTTCAGCACGACGTCGGCCGGCTGGCCGTTGAACTGGTTGTCCTGGCGCCCGCGCAGCGGCGCGACGTGCGACGAGACGCCGGCGTAGATGATGAGGTTTTCTTCCCGGGTGTGCTTGTCGACGGGGAGGCCGCGGAAGACCTTGAAGCCGTGGCCGAGGTGGAGTTCCCTGGAGATGGCGCGCAGTTTCGCGTGCAGGGTGGGCAGGGGGAAGGTGTCCTGGCTGACGTAGCCGATGGGTTTGTTGAGTGCTGTATCAGAATCAGCATTCATTCCATTTTTATATAAATATAACAAGGGAGAAGAAAGAACGCACATTTAAAATGCTTCAGCGCAGCCTCAATCTCCTCCAGCTCCGCCTCGTTCAGCTCGTACGTCCAGTCGTAGCGATCCTTGAGTCCCTCTCCTTCCCAGACGAGATCAGACTCCAGTTTCTTGGGAAATCCCTCCGGTAGCTCTTTGGTGAGGGTCTCCGTCTGCAGGCGACGCTGCGTCCGGGCGCGCCATTTGTCGATGTTGGGCGCGTACTCGATGTCTGGCTGCTGCGGTTGAGCGGTGACGACAACCGTGGTGGCCATTTCTCGGATGCAGTATACAGAGAAAGAGGAGTAGGGGATGTGTGGTGTGAATATGATTTAATATGGTAGAATGGTATTGTATATCTCTGAGGGTTGAAACAAGCAGGCTGAAGTCGCAGCGGAAGATTTGAATATCTCTCTATATGGTATCACACAGCACAATTTAGGGAGTGTGAACGGATATGTATTATTCAATAATAAACATGCTATCTTGTTTATAAAAATAGGAGGAGAATTGGTTCCTTATCCCATAGCCTGTGACCGGTATGAACCCCTCATCGTCAAGATTGGAGGGGGCCGAGTTGCGTGATTGCGGTGCAAAGTCACGCATACATCTAGATCCCCCTTCATTCATGCTGGGCCACATGGAGACCAGTTGCCAGAGTTTATCATTAGCAGCAAGAATTTCAACAAAACCCAGGTGGAATTACACATTCCTGGATAGGTTTTAAACGTTGGACTGAGCTTAGCTGTCGTCAGTCTATTTATTGGACACTTGACTCAATGAGTTTCCGGCCCTGGATTTCACAAAAATAGATGCTCTTAATTAGCCTTACAACAAGTTAAAGAATTACGCTTTCATATCTGAATCCGCTATCAGGATAATAAAAGAATGAGATATGCTATCATCACACATTGCAAATGGAGTTTTAGGTCTCGGTGTCATATACTAATCTTGATGACTGTATACCCCGCACCGCCGGCTCACAATCGATCCCCTGCGCACGCGCCAAATCAGGTAATATTAGTTTGAAATTGTGCCATTGTGAGAGCTAACAATACTAATAATAGTTCATCACAACCCTGTGCCATTGCTCAGATTAATTAGTTTTAGATGATTACTGTGCCTTCAATATCAATTCCTAGGTGCAATATATAGGAATTGAATCAGAATAGACCTTCTGCGTCTTGGTGTATGCGCTGCGAGTCAAGTGTTGGGATACTGGAATTACATTGCCTTTATATGTGGATGTTTCCCAATTCTGCAACAAATCTGCGACTGCTACGCGTGTTGATGCAGTTAATTGCAGTGGAAGAAACCAAGATCTTAGGAAAGCTACGAACTTCGACGTCGGCATGATCTTCCAGGTTCCCGAATTCAGCGCTTGTCGGAGCCTGCCGGCCGGTCCTTGGCCGAAGCCTTCAGGGAGGCAAACAACGAGAGGACGTCTTGTCGATACCCGGGTGGTTGATCCGCTCGTCTCTGAAGCCCTGTTCATACCGCCAGGTGGCGACGGCTTGCTCTGGCTTTTCGCGCAGGAGATCGTGCAAGGCTAATCTGATCCCTTTGAACGTGTGGCCGGCGAGACCGGCGATTCCTTCGTGCGTATCCGAGTTAGCAGTTCGCCTTTTACATACAAAGGACTATTATTTAGGGCATAGCATACCAGCTGCTGGCTTCACAACGCTACCGGCCAGGCCTCGTCCCAGTCCTGCGGTGAACCCGGCGAGGCCGTTCTCCTGGGCGCCTGCCAATGGATGTGTGACGAGGCCCGAGATGCCATCGCACAGGCCATGATAGAAAGCCTGCGTAGGGCTAATATCAGCGACTGCAGATGTGTAAAAGGGACAATTGCACGCAGGTACATACCTGACCGCCGGCTTCCACTCCGCTCTTCAGATCATGCACCTTTCTCTTCTCTCGTACAGAGTTGTCGCCGTAGAGCTTGGGCAGGTTCGTCAGTCCATCCGCAACAGCCTCGTTCAGCATGATTCCGGCTTCGAGAAGTTAGCATTGATCCACTGTAGCATCTGGATCAAGAGTGCTGACTCTTCAGGGGGAACAGAGCAATCCTGCCGATTTTTGCACCCATCTCCATCCCGGCACGTTAGTATACGCTTGATTTAGAACCGTGGCTCGCGTCGTCGGCGATATCTCTTGATGTGTCATTTGTTGAACTGGACTGGAGAAAGAGCGTCAGTCTCGGGAAGGATCTTGGATGGCAACTATTGCACCACTGACCTGGCGTCGCGACTCCTGGAGCAAATTTATAGGATCCGTCACAAGGCCAATCGCATCCTTGGTCAGGGATGCAACATCGCTCATGAACGAGGCTGCGAGGGCCGTCACTGGATCCCATCGCTCGTTTTCCGTATCATAAATGCGGCGTTTGCATCTTCACATCCCACCATCAGAAACCAGGGCCGTCTAACGTACCAGAGACACTTACAAAATGAGCTCCGATCTCCTTATTTGCTTTTCCTGAAGCAGAACGGCTGCCGGAGTCGCAGAGAGCAGTATCTCTGGGTGGCTCTTCATCCTCCACACGGCCAACTCGGAGCTGGAGAAGGAACAACGCATCTCGTCCCAAGGTAGATGTCTATGGAAGGACTCCACCGCGTTTGCTGGTCCGTTCTCTTGCGCGATCTGCGCTGCAAGACCTCGTGCTGCCTGCTGTACATGAGGCTGAAGGCAGAACATGATGGCATCTGCCAGCGTCTGCGCGGTGAGCCGTTTCTCCGGGATGGGCGGCGGTCCGGCCCCGGCCTTTGCTACTGTCGAGCCCCAGAATGGCTGACTGCTGAAGGATTAGTCTCAGTGGACAATATCATCTCGTTTGAAGACTTACTCGCCGAAGAAGGGTACGATTACAGTTGGTTTTCCAAATCGGAGACCAGTCGCTGTTATGCCCGCACCTCCGTGGTGTACCACAACAGATACTTTGGAGAAAAACCAATCTGATTACAATATCAGCAACGGCCGTCCATTATGCAGTCGACAAATGACTAAAGGGAGAGGGGGTATTGGCGGCTGGAGGGCGATTACCATGTGGCACATCCCCTATGACAAGGATCCGGTCATTGTTGCATCCTCTCCCCAACTTGCTCCAGCCTTCTGATAAGACCACTCTGACACCACACTTTTCAGCTGCCTCTTCGATCACCCGCGTTAACCGGTCCGCATTGTCGACAACAATACTGCCGAAGCCGATAAATACTGGAGGCTCTCCGTTCTGTAGAAACCGTTCCAGGCGCTCAGGAGGCGAGTATGAATTGGCTCCATCTGTGAAGAAGAACCCTGAGACATCTGCATTATCTATTTTCAGACGGAAAGACATGTCATTCACAGGTTAGAGGAAACTACCTATATGATCAGCCCAGTCCGGCGGTTTCGGGATCAGAGACGGTGACCAGCAGTAGGTGTGAGGGATTTTCAAGCTCTGAAGAAGAGTGGCTCCCATCGTCAGGGATATCGGCTGCAATCCGAGGACGTTCTTCCTAAAGTCGTTTACGATATCATACAGTCCGAGAAGCGCTAAGTGTCAATGCCATTTTTACCCAGGAAGGAGACGTACCCCTGCCATGTGAAGGCTTCAATCAGCAAGAACGAGAGGTAGTTCACCGTCTTCCTCTCAACGTCCGACGGCGGTATGTTCGCCAGCGGATGCGCAAAATATGTCGTCGAGCTCCACGGCATGGTGAACATGATATGAAGCGGAACAGACAGTCTCTCAGCGCAGTGAATATGCGCATAGGATGGTGGATTAGCGATGATGGCATCTGTGACGAACGGAAACTCCTCCGCGGGTCCCGGATCAATGCACGCCTTCCAGCAGCCGTTCATGATCTCGGTGATCATCCTCCGGTTTCGTAGCACATCGCCGTTCCGCAGACTGTCAAACCCGGGGACAAGGCGAGGATTGCGGACCATGTACTAGGAATCGTTTTTAGCAACTTGACGATGCGCCAGAGCCTGTAGAATACTTACTGCCATCAGCTCTGCAGGGTCGCCCCCGATGGAGAAGTACTCGAGGCCATGATCACGGACCAGCGATTCAAATATCGGATGGGTTGCCAGCCGCACTCGATGCCCGTACTCGCATAGCTCCTGCCCAAGAGCCAGGAACGGTTGAACATCCCCTTGGAAAGCAAGGTCAGTGCCGGGAATGTAGCTGGAAACTCGGCTTCGACTCACCTCTGCTGCCGACGATCAGGATGACAATATGAAGTGGAGGATAATTCCCGTAATTTGTGCCGCTTGCAGAGGGCTTTTTGGATGTGTTCGATTCAGCCTTGGTATCAGTAGCCGTGTAACGGCGTGTGAGCTTTTCCACGACCTTTGCGGTCTGAGGATTTAGGTGGATGGTGAAGCGGCCATTGTCTATAGGTCGTCAATGTATACGTCTAATTGCGGGTAGGATGATGGAGGGAACTGGAAAAGGATTGAACTGCTACCTTCCAACGACGCAAGATGTGCGCTTGCTCCACCAGACAATCCTGTGTCTCCAAAGAGCGAGCTGTATCTTGGAGGGGGATCGCTTTCTACTCTCTCCCAGTCGGAGTCGTGCTGGCCAGTTCTGGCTTCAATGCTCTTTTCAGCCATTGGGGAAATAATGCGGACCACATCCAGAGGTCTGACTCCCGAGAAAAAGAAGAAGCAGCTGTATGAAGTACTACTTCTTATGCTGTAGCAGATCCATCGTCGATAGCACGGGTGACCAGATATATCAACTTGCTGTACGTGCGCAGGGCATAGCCACTGTCCGGCAGAATGGCAAACATATCGAGCTTGCCAAGGCGTCAATGCAGGAGCAAAAATTGGAAACTCGCAATTAGACCCGTAGATTTCTCGGCCTGTCGACGCTCCCTCGAGAGATACATCGTCCTCCGTACGTTGTCCGACAGTGGAGTATGTAGGGCTCGTACTTCGTATCGGCTGCCTTGTAGGGCGTAGGCGCCCGGCGCAGCCGTTGGCTCGTCGCCGCCGATCAGAAAGTAAGCTTATACAATAATAGACCCGATTCGGCAATCAGAGGTTGCGCGGTATCAGGAACGGCCCTAGAACGATACGTGAACTGCCCAAATGGCGTGGGCACGGATTCAATGAAACAATGCTTATTGCTAGTTCCCCTGATGTGGATATGGATACGAAATACTCTATATAGGTACGAGGAACCAATTGTTTCGGTACCTGATTGCCCCTCCTTATCTGCGCCCTCCAGGGTACAGATTAAAATGGACCCTCACGCTGTTCTATTCTTGCTAATGTGGCGGTGCCCACTACGTATGCAGAGACAGTAGCCCTGAATGAAACGAAAATCTGTCTTACGACTATGGCTGTCGCAAAAGGTCGCAGCCAGCAGGGCATGTCTGCTGGGTACATAAGGTAAAACGATGTCACCGGTTGGCCCGAATCCTACATGACGCTCTTTTCTGTTTTCCTCTCCAGATCATTCTGAATCTAGTTTGTCATATCAGGAGCCTCTCAGGTGTGGTGTTTTGCCCGGGTATCGAGCGTCTTCCGAGATACCTAACTGATGATTCAACCAGCTCAACCGATATGGCAGATACTTCGCACAGGAACCTCTTCCATTACAACCCCAATGAAGGGGTTACAGTGGTGGCGGCCATCGCGTTTGGCATTGGTGCGATAGTCCATCTGATCCAGATGTGTCGCTACAAGACGTGGTTCTACACAGCAATGGTGATCGGCGGAATCAGTCTGTGCATCCTGCCCATCCCGTGCACGATCTGGCTTCTCTTTTTAGAAGTACTAACTGATAGCAATAGTGATGTCAGCAGGATACGCCTGTCGATACGTCTCCGCTCAAGATCCCAGCAAGCTCATGCCGTATGTGCTGCAGAGTCTCCTCATCATCCTGCCTCCCTCGCTGTACGCGGCGACTATGTACATGATCTACGGCCGCATCGTCCGTCTGGTAAACTCGCCGCAGGCATCTCTGGTCCGTCCGGAGCGGGTCACCAAGATATTCGTGACGGGAGACGTGCTCGCGTTTCTGCTGCAACTCGCCGGCGCCGGACTGATGGCGAAGGCCGATAGTACCTCGCTGGGGAAGGACATCCTCCTCGTCGGGCTCTTCGTCCAGCTCGGATTCTTCGGCTTCTTCCTTGTCATCGCGATCGTCTTCGACCGACGGATGACAAGTACGGGCCTCCACCACGCCGTCCCAGCCTACGGCCGCTACACCTGGCGCAACCTCCTCTACGTCCTCTTCGCCGCGGCGGCCATCGTCATCGGGCGCTGCATCTTCCGCGTGATCGAGTTTGCACAGGGCCAGGAGGGCTACATTGTCACGCACGAGGCGTTTATGTATCTGTTCGACACGGTGCCCATGTTCCTGGTCCAGTGCGTCTTCAGCGTGTTCCACGGCGGCGAGGTCTTCCCGGGGCCACGGGCTGGCAAGACGGACAGCTTCATTCAGCTCTATGAGCGCCCATAGTTGGCATGTTCATGTAACATGATCACTTGTGGCATGTTTTGCACGTTCCCAGAGTTCATCATTAGAATTTCATGGTTGTGTGATGTCTGGAGCTTTGAAAATGTGGTTCATTCTTTGTCATATGAATACAGCATGTTAAATTGAAAAACGGAAATGGATATAGAAAATAAAAGTTGTATATAGCGAATATTATAAAGCTGCTAGGCTGACAGTAGTATCTGATGTATGTACAAACTGTACAATATGCTTACATGTATCTCTGGGCCATTTTAGAAGTTGCTTTACAGTTGAAGTAACGACGGCTCATTTAAGAAAAGCACCGACGAAAACACTGACTGAATTGGTTGTGAAGACACACCACCAACAGCGAATGTGGAAGACTACCGGTCCGAGATTCACGGGAACTCCAGATGGTGTTCGGCAGCGGGAGCGAACTTGTGAAGATAATGGCAAAAAAGACACCCGTGAGCCAAATTGTACGTACTGTACATTCATATCCATATTCTAGAAATATACATAGAAAGAAATACTTCGTAGTGTAGTTGGATCCTATTGCTTTTCCGCAGTTGCAAATCCGTGTCTAACGATTTCAGTATCAATGTTCGACTACGTCGAGTCACCCGCCATTTCCCCATAGATACTTACCTAAGTTTGTTCCAATCGTCAAAACCTGGATGTAGATCTCCTTCTGCTCGTTGGTTCGCCTGTAAGAAGGGTCAGCACAACCATACGGAGAATTCTCAAGCAAGACACTAATACATTAATGGCGAAAGAAAAAGAAAACTGAGAAATGCACGCTCTCACCAGGAGTGCTCCACTACCACCTACATGGCCAGATTCAAAATGCAAACACCGTTTCTCCTCATCCGACAGTGGATGCTCACCACCATCCGGAAACGTAAGCGCCACATCGAAATCATAGCACAAAATCCTCTCCTCCGAATTCCCCCCTCCAGGTACCAGCACCGTCTTAGGGCAGAGTCCGCAATAACCAACGCGAGCCGCATGCATGAGCGTTACAATTTCATGGACTTTTCCCCATCTCTCTTTCGTGAAATTCCATTTAACCGCACGGCTTTCCTTCCCCATAGCCGGCAGATACTCCATGAAAATGGCACACGGGCGGATCTCCGCCGCGGCGAAATTGAGTAGTCATGGACCACAGAGTTCAGTGTCGACGTCCTCGATGGAACCGTAGAATCGCGGGGTATAGCCCTTGTCGCAGAGGCCTTGTGAATGCAGTCTTCGGTAGGCTGCGTTCTCTCGGATATACCCGGATTGATTACTTTGGATATCGTGTAGATCCATGTGGTACTGTGACACAAGGTCAGAGTTCCTGTTTCTGGAGAAATATGCAATGAAGATTGAATGTATAAAGTCTTTTTTTTCCTGTATTAATATTTTGCTATTTTTTCTTTTCTTCCTTGTCCTCTCCCTTTGCAACCTTCGTATAATCCTGCTTTGCTCTACATACCACTTTCATCGCATACTCCCTGCCCCTGCCGGCAACAAGAAAAAACCTCTGACTCTTCACCTTCTGCAAGCACTTCTAGAAATACAATCTCAGAGAGATCGACATCATCCAGCTCATGATGAGATTCGTGTTCAAGAAATATGACCTCGGAGAGATCAAATTCATTTGGATCAAGGCGTTTGTCTTTCATTTTTTTTTTTTCACTCTTGTGGATTGATTCGTTGGGCTCCAATGGAAGTCAGTTGACATTTGTCAAAGGAAATTATTTTTGTTGACGCTATTACTGGGGACATATTAATAGCGGCTTCGGGATGATGCTGAGATTACAATAACTTTCCATTGCCTCGCCAGTATCTTTGCCGTCATAATAAAAGCCAGGGAAGGTTCACACTGATGAGCGTACGCTTGTATTTGGGCTTTGCTGATGTCGTTATTGCCATCCATCCAACATCACTTGTCGTGGATCTGTCCGCACCATCAAGGAGAGCAACCGACTGAAGAGAATCGCTAGATTGTCTGTCTTGTTGTGGAGTACACCAACGTTTTCGACTGAACGCTGTGTATAGATTATCCACAACATATTATGTCTGTACTTCTAAGGCAATTTTGATAGATAGAATTTGTGAACAGTCTCTACATATGCATACTCTGTACAGTACATGAATGAACGGCGTGACCGAGAATAGATCTGGACCTGTATACATAGATCAATCGGTTCCCTGAGATAGTATATGAATGTAAGCACTAAAAGACCCTCCTAGAGTCCCCCCAGATGTCATCCATCACCATTCAATTCTCCGCCCTCATCCATCCCGCAGATTTGTCCCAAGCTTACTTGAATCTAATGCCCACGCCACGACCAAAGGATATAAACGACTAGCTCCGCATATCTTCCAAATGTCCCCATCCCATCACCACAATCACCAACATCCAACCCCCCACATCTTTGCCTTCTGGTCTCCATAAGCAATCCCCAGAAAAGAAAATAGTAACAAGAAATGGATCTCCCTCCTGTCTCTACACACCGTCACAGTCGTGTGTTCCACAGCAGGGATAGTCTATCTGCTTCGCGTGGGCAATGAAGCAGCACGATCGAGCACGTGCTGATAGGATCGGCAGGGCGATGTCGAGCTCTGTTTTGCGGAGTGTAAGTTTACCCTGAGGAAGAATTGTTTTGGCGCTGTTGTCATCACTATAGCATAATGCTATACTCGGATTTATATCTCCAATTAAAACGCCCGATAAACCCCCTTTCCCTCCCCCCCAAATCTAAGGTCTCCTAGGCCTTCCTCTGGTCCTTTTTTTCTCATCGTGGCTGTAACATAAGTCCACAGCTGCGCCCGGCAGAAGCTTAGACATGTACGAGATGTGGCAACTTCAATAAGATAAGAAACATCCAGATGTTCGTTACTTGCATGGGCAGATCTCGTGCCAGACTCGGCGAATCCGAACCATGTCCAGAAAGTTAGCAAGTAGACACCCAAAAAAGAACCTCGAACCGCACCCAGACAGAACAAGCTGTGGCAGAAAGTCCATTTTATGTACATACTATACCAGTATATACTATTGTCAGCCGAATATTACCACTGTACCCTAGTGGTATACCAAGAGACCTATCAGCCTATTCAGCACACGCCGATCCAGGCATCTCGAAGGTTATAATCCCTGCAATAAAGGGATCATACTGTCTATACCCGAAACACCTATTTTCCTTTTTTATTTCACGAAAATGTCTCGGGATCATTAAACAAAGAAGTATTCGGAAGGTCTTAACCCCTAAGTCCATAAATAGTGGTCAGATAGTTAGGTAGATTGGAATAATCAGAGTTTTCATCATCATACCTTCGGATTACGAGGTTCGAACAGTCCGACAACTATATATACCTCTGGATCTATATACAAGGCAGTCACCTACCTACAGTAGTCACATGTCGAAACTATCACCACCACTATTATGATATCTCAGGCCTCCGGCTCAACCGTCGCCTCCACCTCCTCCGTCATCAAATGCTCCACGCCCTTCAGACACGCCACGGCCACGATAGCAAGCACCACAAACGGGACGATGCTCGCCCACGCCATATGGTACGCGTGCGCGTACGCGCGCCGACTCGCGCCCTCCGCGGCCGCGGCGATCGAGGCGTTGAGACCAGCCACTCCTACTGCATCCTCGAGTCTCCCGCTCCCATTCTCCAATGTCTCCAGCAGAGCCGGGACTGAATCTGCCGGCAACCCGGCCTGCACGGCCGCGTGGGTGACGTCCCGTGCCCATCGTGAGGTGAGCGTGCCCTGGATGATGGCGTCGAGGACGGCGGAGCCGAATGCGCCGCCGATGGCGCGCGCGGAGAAGGCGAGGCCCGTGGCGGTCGAGAGGTGCGCGTGCGGCGCGGTGAACTGGACGAGGGCGACGAGAAGGGTCAGGGGACCCGAGAGACCGATGCCGATGAGGATGTTGAAGCCGATTTGGGCGTGGTTCATGCGTGGGGTTATGATTGTGTAGCAGATAGTTCTGTTTTTGAGTTAGTATTTGTTATGGTCAAGGGGCTGTTGAATCGATTGAATTTATATTCGGCAGTCGCTACCAGATCTACATGACCGGGTTCAAAGTTAGGGTTTGATATCAAGACATACCCGGCGAGGAAAAAGATAAACGACACGATCAGCGGCCACTTCAGGTCCTTGTATCTAGTCGAGTAGAGCCTGAGGATAGGTCAGTAACCCTATTCTTCGTCCAGGACCAGACTCGTGATATTCTTCTTTCTCTACGAAGAGGTACTACGTACGTGATAAGAATCGACACCACAGCCGCCGTCACCGAGACCGACAACTGGCGCAGCCCGATAATCCACGAGTCGTCCTCGAACCCGAGATGGAGGATGATCTGCGGGATAACGCTGTTTACGGCGCTGTAGAAGAGCCACCCTTCGACGGCGAACGCAAACACAGAGAGGACGAAGTTGGGCGAGCCCTGGAAGAAGACGTGTGCCACGAGCCCGTCGGTGCGGCCTTTCCATTCTGTTGGAATGAAGTATATAAGCCCGAGTTCAATCCGTTTCCAGGCTATTTATCCTCGGGGAATGTTTGAACTCAACTCCACTCACCATACACCCCAAAAAGGACAAGAAACCCAAACCCGACACACAACGGGGCCACCACATGGGCGTCCGACCAGGGATACGCGCCTGCGGCCCAATTCAGTGCCAGAAGGAGCGTCGTCGTGCTGATGATAAACAGGGCCGAGCCAATGGGATCGCAAGCCCATATGTACTGCCTGATAGACATCACCGGATAATCTGACCTCCGACGAGGGTGGTAAAATGCCAACAGTCCCAGAGATGTTGCGAGGTGGAAGGCCGCCTGGATCCAGAAGATGTCTCTCCAGCCGTCTGGGCTGACGTTGGTGACTGCCCCTGCGCCGAGACCGCCGGATCTGGAGTATATATTAATTAACTTGCTATTTGCAATAGCCAACTAAAGGAGTGGAAAAAAGCTTCTAAAGAGGTACTGTAGGGAAGACATACATCCCACCAACCGCACCCCCCAGATACGCGAACCCGTTCGCCAACGCGCGATACTTCAGGGGCAGCACCTCGCTCGGGATGGTCTGGACGATAGCGATCGTGGCGAGCGTCGTCCCAATCAAGACGCCCCCGCCGATGAGCATGGCCATGGACGTCGCCTTCGCAGACACCACGGCGCCGACGAACGCGATCATCGGCGGCACCGAGGCCAGGTACTTGCGGTCCACAACGTCGCTCAGGCGGCCGACGACGGGGGAGAGGACGCTCTGCATGAGGAGGGGTCCTTCTGCAAGTCTTTAGCATGAGTATGACTGAATTTATTTTTCTGAATCTAAAGGAGGAGGAAGAAACTCACGAATCACCCATCCCGCAATAGGCGCATCGCCCAGATCCCGGATGATGAAAGCGATGACCGACCCCGCAGCCGTAACAACAAAGACCTGTGCCACTATGGCCCAACAGGACACGAAGACGACCGTCCAGGACCGCCAGCTGAGACGGACGTGTTGCGTCTCGAGCTCTGCGGCGTTGTCTGCGGTCGGGGAGACTGCAATAGTCTCATCACAGGAAGTGTGCGTCTTCTCGTCTTGCATGCTGTTGAAGAGAGAATGGTAGATCAGTATATACAGTACCTAATCCTTCTGCCTCCAGCGCTGCTCGGGAGATACGAGTTCAGTTAAGATGTATAGTATATATAAATAAGATAGTATCTAGCTTATATAAAGCATCCAGCAAACATTCAGCAAAGAGCGGGGTGTTTTCAAGAGCCCCTAACCCAACTTAAAGTACCTCACCTAGCCTATCTCATCGAGCAAAAAGTGCCTCCAAAGCCAGGGGTCTAGCACATTTGGCCGCGCAGGAACACTTATCCCCGGCAATGGACGGCGTTCGCAAGTACCGGTCGATACGAGCATATGTGAACATAACCGAGGGCAAAGGACGATTAATCAGGGGTTTTCCGGCGGCTAGAACTTGCATTTGGCGTGATGCACATTTTTGTTGATACCTAGTATTAAGTAAGAAGGAGTCTGGTAGAGAAGAATGGCATTGTACAGTAAAGCAGGGTCAAGGGTCTAGGGTCATATGAAAGCGCCCGCCATAGACACGCAGTCTTATCCCAGCTGAGCTTCATTCACCCTTTGACCGTTGATGCAGGGACTTTTGTTCCTTGGGACTGCTTATCCAGATGTGACGGCCAGTGGCTTAAGTAACAAGAGGAGGAGAAGGGGGCTGGGAATCAGATCTAGAGGCCTTCCCACACCGTCCAGGTGGAGGGCCACGTTTTGCGGGGCCCCATGCGGGGGTTATCTGTTCTGTTTCTCGAGATGGATGTCAACAAACGTTTCGAGGTTTATTCCATTGGCAAGCATACGTGGAGAATAGTATATAGAATTTCACGGTTGACTCAGTAATCTATGGCCGAGAGTAGATTGCCTTCAGATCATAACAGACGTACAGCAGTACATCATTTCTCTGCTCTGCGTTCCTACTTACACTACCGAGGAGGTGAAAACAGCAGCTCTCAATATTCCAGATGACTGCTAGCAAACCCGAAAGAGAAAGATATAATTTTCTGTATACTACGAAATATCCTTTCGTATCACAATAATAAGTAACATAACAATGACAAAGGAGGACCTCAAATAGACTTTCGCTGATGATCCATAAATATTCTACACCCGTTACTCCGTACTCCGCACTGCCAAGTCTTCATCCTTTCCCCGCGACTGCTAATAATCCTGATGACACACATCTTACAAAGTGATACAATACAAGGGCCTCTAAAATATCCCAAGTCAGAAGTGCCACATGGAGACTACCTGGTCGGCGATGGTCGATGCCAGCGTTGCCGAACGCTTGATGTATCCCGTTTCGGGCTCGTGATACACGAGGTGAAAACCCTCCCACTCACTATGCTGATCGTACCAAGGAACGAAGCTCGCCAAGGTGGCATGGAAGGAATCGATACGCCCGACAGCATGCAGGACGTAGCATGTATTAAACGAGCTCGGTTTGACGAGACGAGATACAATCACGCCATGTTCCCAAGGTCATGCTCCTTGAGATACTCGCTTCCCTTCTCGAGATAATCCTGCCGCGAGATCGACGACTTGGCCAGATCAGGCCCAGAGGCCCACTGCGCGGCTCCCTTCCACGCATCAAGCACCGGGTCCGAGGCGTGCCGCACGACGAGCTCGACCTCCTCGGGGAGGACCATCCGAAGCTCGTTGCGGAACCGGTCCTCGAAGCCCTGGAAGAGCGTGTTGCCGCCGGTGAGGAAGACATCGCGCAGCAGACGCGTCCGGTCTTCGAGGGAGAAGCGCTGGGTGAGAATGTCGGCCGCGATCTCGACAATTCCGGCCTGGTCGACGCCTGCGATCGACGGCTGGAACACGACCTCGGGTACTCTGATCCGCTCGACGTTGAGGTGGAGCTGGTGAGCCTCACGCTGGCTCTCGGGGTCGAAGGGCCATGGTCCACGCAGGAACGCGTGGACGAGACTCTTCGTCCAGTCTGACTGCGCCTCCAGCGTGTGGTTTTCGGTAAATTCCGGATCGTACTGGAGGAGCTGTTGTTCAACTTGCTTCAGCACGTTGGTCAGCTCCTCTTCATCCTCCTCATCGCTCAATTCGCCCGTTGCGACGGTACGGTAAACTCCCCAGTCCTCATCGTTTGCGCCGAAAGTGTCGTCGTCGGCGCCTCTCCGTCGTTTTTTGGGACCGTCCGACGCGAGGTTGGCGAGCGTCTTCATCCGCATCTGACTCGCGAGAGACTTGCGGTTTCCGAGATCAGCCTTGAGCCTCTCTCGTTCCTTAATCTTTTGCAGAATGGCCTGTAGAATGTCAGTAAGGAACTAGAACGCTTACGTATTGCACACACCTGTCGCTGCGCCCTCCTTTCCGCAACCCAGCCCTCAAAGTCATTTTCCCGTTTCTCCCTGTCAAGGCGCTCTTCCTCCTCTCGTCGAGCTTTCTCCCGCTCCTTTTCCTCCTTGGCGCGCTGTCTGGCTTCCATGTTTGACTTCATCAACCGCTGATGGCGTTTCTCCTTGAGACCAGCCTCATCGAGCTCCTCGTCCGGCACATCTAGCAACGGGAAGCTCATTTCCTCAGCAGGTTCCTCTTCTTCAATTCCGAGGTCCTTATTCCGGGACCTCTTGATGGACCGCTCCAGGTCGCGGATCGTCCGTTCGAGGTGTGCCTCGTCCTTCAAGTCTTCGGCTTCCAGGATGCGCTTGACTTCTCTCTTCGACTCGTTAGCAAGGCTTCGCTGGAGCTCCTTGTAATATTCGAGCTCCTGCTCCTTCTTCATGAGCTTCTCGAGCCGCATCTTGGCGGCCTGCTCCTGCAGTCGGCGCCCGCTTTCCTTCTTCCTCTCAGCGATGCGTGCAAGCTCCTCTTCTGACTTCTCCGGGATAACGTGTTCCGTATAGGGATACTGGATAACATGATCCCGGTCCTCCAGACCGGTCCAGTCCAAGTATCCTTTTAGCTCTCGATCGTAATCTTGCGAAACATAGCAGTGCTTGTGTAGAAGCTCCTCCATCTGGTGCTCCGTCAGCCTGGCGGGGAATGTCGGATACTTGAGCTTCATCAGCTTCAGCATGTAATCGATTGCCTGCGCACCACCCCAGTTCAACCTCGAGCAGCTGGAAAGCAGCGCTTTCGAATTCAGGACCGGCACAATGTGTGTCGAGTTGTGTGCGGAAGAGACTATGAGGCCGTCCGTTCCGCGGTTATAGCGGTACGCGAAGAGACAGTCGATCCCGTAGGCGACCGACGGCGCATTGTAGCATTCGAACAGGATCTCGTTCATCACTGGAGAGTTTTAGTATCCATCAACACGTAGTCCTGCTGTGGCGAAACGTACTTCTCCTGGGATAGTTCAGATTCGCGATAGGCTCTGTGAGGACGATCGGCCGGTCCACGCCCCCGTTTGCGCCGTCGACTCCGAGCTTGATAAAGATGTAATCCAGCACTCCCTCCATCACATCCCAGTTGCCGATGATGCTCGTACCGGGGTCGAACGCGTACCGCAGCTGGCCGCGCGTCGTGGCGTCGACGTAGGCATCGTAGCCGATAAATTGGCATGTCTTGTTGAGCTTGCGGTCTCGATAACGGCTCATCACCGGCGGGAAGATGAACCGGGGGTTCTTGTCGAACGACCATCCGGCCTTGACGAGATGCGAGCCTGGACAAGAAAGGAACCAGTCAGTCAAATCAGTCCAAGCCATAATAATCAGGCTGTGTATGGTCTCCTCCCAGCATACCATTGTCAATGACTATTGCGCTCGCGTTGGGGTTGGCCTTGCTCTGCTGATACCCATCAGGTTGCGGAGGTTGGTATCCCTTGAACGGCGGATCTGGGACACCGTACACCTTCGGGGGAGGCTTTGCAGCGCTCTTGTCCGAGCTGCTCATCATCGAGCGCGTCGGAAGGATCGTCTGTGCTGAGGTGATTGTCATCGCGGCGTTGTAGCTGAGATCGAGACGGCGTTGCGGAGCTGGAGAGAGCGAAAGGGCTTCACCGCATCGCAGTGGTTGCGAGCAAGCGGGATGGAGAGAGGATGGTTCAGGATGAGGTTGGAGGAGAGGCGCAACACAGCGGAGGCAAAGGCTGGAGAGGACGTAGAGCGCCTGCGGTCAATGCTGCGCAGCTCACGGCGGCCGCGGGAGGGAAATCCAGAACTCCAACCTTGGATGTGGCGACGCGCCAAGAGTGCCGCTGTCAATGGACGGGTGAATCTACTCTATCCCGATAAGAATATAGAGTTGGATGCGACGCAATAAGATAAAGAATTTATGAGTTTTACAGCTTCCTATCTACAGGAATACAGATCCCAATTACCCTCCAAGGTCATAGCAGTTCATAAGTTCGTAACCCGTATGCAAACGCTTCGTCGCATTTACGACGGGTCCTTGAGATTGTCCGTAGCTACACAACATCAGTCTAAATCGATCAAGCTATCCAAATAGCAATCCATACCTTCCAGGTGAAAGAGGACATTTGACTGGTAGTTCTTGAACATCTGGGCCACGAGCTCAACGTTCATGTTCTGGACGTTGACCTCCTGGTAGTCCGATAAGTCAGCGCAACCCCGAGCGTCGACCAGTAACCAAAACGCGTACCTGGAGACTCTTGTTCAACACAATGACTGCTTCATTGAGCTTTTCCTAGAAAAGAAATACCATTAGCTCTGCAGAGCCACGATTCAACGCTTCTGGTTGCTTACAATGTTGGCGATGATTCGAGAGAGCAGCAAGCTCTGCTGGTGCTCGTGAGGGCTCTCCTGTATGTTCCACATCAGCAATCCGATGCCAGAAGATACTCAAAGACCACATATTGTCTTTTCAAGGCTCACCATCTTGAAATCGCGTCAGCAACCTGATTAACAGAAGGAAGCTGTTCGCTGTTTGTTTCGCGTCCAACGGTGCTGATAACCGACAGGAGATCACGTGACTCCATATATTACAGGAGTTACAGGAGCACCAACAGATATGCGAATTATAGATTTCAACAAGTTCTATTTTTAACATCATTAATTTAACTAAACAATTTATCTACCACGTAAATAAATGAAATGCACGGTTTGCTTTTCCCATTGTTGGCAATGCCGCGACTTGCCGCTCTGTAGGCTACTGCCGTAATCCGTTTACCGTATCAATCCGATATGCGATACGCTTCCAGATCCGGATGCCATCCATCCTGCCCGGGCTTCAAAGGCATCCCATCCATCTGCTTCCGCCACTGCCACCATCTTCCTCCATCACTCTCTCCAACGACCTATTCCAGACTCATCGGATCGATAGACTGACTGCACCCATGGCCCCCGCAACCCCCGGCTCCGACGAAACCCACCAGCAACTCCTCGACAAGCTCGACATCGCGTCGATCCCGCGCCCCTTCCGCAACCCCAACTGGAAGCCCTCGCAGCGGCGCAACAAGAACGTGAAGCAGCTCCTAGCCGAATCCTCCCGGAAGGAAGCCTCCGTGATGGCGACGCAGAACAACTCGGGCGCGACGACGCCCTTCCCACCACCCGCTGCGACTACGACGACGACGGACGGCACGCAGACGCCCAGCGCCGGCGCTGGCGGTGCTCGGCAGCCCAACATCGCGCAAGCGGCGCAGATCGTGACGGAGAAGAATGCGCGGGGAGGGATGTTCCCGACGGGGCCAGCGGTGACCTATACGAATATCGAGTCGGCTCCGTCGTTGCATCCGGCGCACCAGAAGCGGTACTGCGATATCACTGGGCTGCCGGCGCCGTATACGGATCCGAAGACCAGGCTGCGGTATCACGACAAGGAGATCTTCGGGGTGATCCGGTCGCTGGGCCAGGGCGTTGCGGAGAGCTATCTGGAAGCTAGAGGCGCGCATATCGTGCTGAAATAGATGACAAGTCTCGAAGCGTTGATATCAACTACATTCTACGCGAAGAATACACAATGAGGAGGTGCGTTGAGAGTCATAGTCCGCATTGTTTACACTCATCTAACTACTTCCAGAGCATTATTACTCCCATACGGCCGGGGTCATGTATTGTCAGGTCGTCCGAGTCAAGCCCTTTCCACCCACCGTGCCCCTTTCGAGACAGGCTCAAGAAAGCGCTCCGGCTTAGACCTTTGAAAGGTTTAATGTTCGCCATGTGCCGGGAACACGCGACTATTACCGACATTCCATGGGTGGAAGATCAGTTACAGCGTCAGTTGACGCTGTAGTCGTGGCGGTGAAATCAGGGGTAGATATAGATGGTGAAGGAGAACAAGTCTCCATTGAAGACGGGGAAACCTCAAAAGGTGGTAGCGATTGCACGTCGAGATCACAGGCATGGTAGGATCAATGCTGTAGATAAATCAAGATCAGTTGGCATCATACACGCTGCAGTCCGTTGTCGCCTGCACAATCCAATTCAAGCTTTCTCTCAAAGTCTCTTCCACCGAAATAAGCATTGTAAGGGAAGGTCGACTTGAGACTGCCGCAATGGTAGTCTTCTGTCCGGCTGCTTCGTCCCTTTGAGTTCCATCCGATCTGCCATCACCGGGAGGCTCTGCCGTTGATAATCAGGTATATCTGCATTTTGTTCAGACATCCTTTGTAGGCTGTTATTTTCGTCGGTTGCAAGAGCTGCCCATCAGCAACCAATACCAATGGTCAGAAAAGCAGAAAAAAAAACAAAACCCGGGTGGTTAAATATGTGCGACGGTCTTGGCGCAAAGGTCTCCATCCACACCGCCTTCTCCAGACGGTTAGCGGTTGCCGCAACAGAGGCGGACGTGGCAGAAACAGTCTCCAAGCTTAGCTTCTGCCCTGCTAAACACTTCGGGTTGTGATTATTGCGACAGCTTTCTCTTGTTCGCGACCGCTCTAAGGCAGAAGAGGTGCAAGGCCGTGCAGATATTGCTGCTACAAGGATCGCCATTGGCATGCAGTTCCGCCATTTTCTCTAGCCACTGTGTCCTCTTGCATTGGAAACCTTTTCTTGAGTTCTCTCTGTTCAGCGCATTCTGTCCTATTATTTCAAGCTGTCTGGAGATCGCAGAGACCGATAACAGATCCCGGCGCGCTCCCTTGTCCTGGACTCCACTTGCTGTCACATCTTTTTTCCCCCCTGCAACGCAACCGGTCTCTGTGCGTCCATAGGGGGAGAAAAAAAATCCTCACAATACTCTTGCGCGACAGCTGTACATACAGCTTGCGAGCCAGAACATCAAACAGTCTGATCAGGATCTGCGATACAGGCGCAGAACGCGTAGTGCCGAGACATACTTCTTCTGCGCTGAGACACAGGCAAAATGCCCACCATGTGGCTCTCAGAAAATCAGAGTGAGTGCATTGCGTTTCCCATTTATCATGCACGCAAGCGATCAGTATGATACTGCCGCGATGGGTTCGGTCCCTGCTCTGCGGCTTCTGGGCCCTGGTTCGCATGTAGGAATTGGCCGATACCGCTGCATGACATGACCTTACCTGTTGCGGTTCTCGACCTCATCGCATTCCCCCCTCCCCCCCCCCCCTCTCTTGATAAATTAAAATGACTGCTTTGGGATTATGTTTGCAGTAATCGGACCGAATATTGGTCTCATGATATGGTGGACATGGCTGACTTGTTTTCATATAGAGATCGGAGTGATCTTCTGTTCTGGCGGTAGGTGAGACCTGTCTTGCATGATACACCACTTGACAGTTTCTATCGAGCTGCACTGAGCCAAATAGGATACTTATCTTCGGGTTCTTATAGGTGCTCTCTTTCTGTTTGGAGGTGTGTTGATGTTCTTTGATCGCTCGATGTATGTACACCTGTTCCTGTCATTCTTAGTTGCGAAAGGTTTTCACTACCCTTTAAAAGCATATGCTGACTTCCTGTGAAGGCTTGCCATGGGGAATGTACGTATGCCCGATCTCCATCAGGGATGATAGCCGTACCTGGATATCTCCTACAAAATGCAACTCCATCACTGTCCACCGCTTACCCATGGCATAGATCCTCTTCCTCATCGGCCTAGTCCTTATAATCGGCCTCCAGAAGACCATCGCCTTCTTCTCCCGCCGCCAGAAACTCAAGGGCACCACCGCCTTCGGCCTCGGGATCCTTCTGATCCTGCTCCGCTGGCCTCTGACCGGCTTCCTGATTGAGCTGTACGGCATCTTCATCCTGTTCGGAGACTTCCTGGTCACCGTCGGCCAGTTCGCCGGGAACATTCCTGTCGTGGGTCCCGTCATCAAGCAAGTTTTAGAGAAGTTAGCTGGCGCGCGGAGGAGCGCGGAGTTGCCCGTGTAGTTGCGGCACGCGCGAGACAGTACGAACTTCGCTCCGATTCTGGTTATCTCTTGCGCGCAGGGGATCTGAATCCGAGAACTCGACGTTTGACGTGTACAAACGCGTATCTGGCTTTGCCTGATACGATACGAAGAGATGCATGGCATGAAGTCCTTTTGGAACAATTCTCATCAAGAGCTATGTGGGCCTTTTTTGCCTGTGACATATGTCTTTATAATACCTGTCCGGCTTCCTTGAGGGAAGTCTAATAATTTCAATTTCTCTTTCTCGAACTAAGGATACGATATAAGGCCCCTTATGAATTTCTCACCTTTTTTTAATCCATACTAATTCGCCTATGTTTTCTTGTACACAAGTTTACGTGTGGCTTATGTCAGTTCGGTCTCGAGGAATCTCGGGACCTCCCAATAGTAGCGACAATTTAGATGGACCTAGTCCCAGTTATACACTTCTGCAGCACTGTCATTGGCCGAATGGGATAATAAATTTGCTGAAATACCAACATTCCAGCATGGCCATAAATGTTAATGTGAACACTAGAAGTGTCGGTATGTAATCAATAGCATAATATCACTTCTCGTAACATCATAAAGCCATCAAATCTCAAGAATATGGCACAAATACACTGTAGATGACAACTCCAACAGTTATCCAAAAAGAAATCATTGCAGAAATGGTAAGCGACAATCGTAATCCAAGTCCGCTTCGGTGTCCTGCGCTTCCCGTTCCTCCAGACTGATGTTGTCGAAGTCTAAAAACGTCGCACCGTTCCGTTTCAGAACACAAAATGTGGATGGTCCCGACCTCCTGCCAAGTGCAATGATTACTTCCTCCCTAGTTTCAGGAACAGACGCCAATGTCTCCTGTAGTGTTTGGCCATAACGTCCTCCTGGAGTCTCAAGGTCGGCTCCGTGCTTCAGGAGTACTGCTGCAACGTCGGTATGGGCATTGTTCACCGCTGCACGCAATGCACAACCGAAGAAGCCACCCCGAAGTCGAACATCCGCTCCTTTATCGATAAGGAGTTTTACCGCCTCGACGTCTCCGATATTTGCAGCTGCCTGTAGCGCAGTACCAAAATTGCCTGCAATGAGGTTGACGTCGGCTCCTCTGTCGATAAGGAGCCGTATGACGTCCACGGAGCCGTAAATCAAAGCAGCGGACTGTAAAGCGGTCCCTTGCGAGCCCTGAAGGAGGTTGGGATCGGCTCCGCCATCGATGAGGAGCTTGACAAGTTGAGTATCCTGCCGTTCCGCTGCAATCTGCAGCGGGCTTCTTGAATCGTGATCCCCGGAAATGTTAGGATCAGCACCCCGCTCTAGGAGGAGACGAACGATATTGATATCTCCGCTGCTGCATGCACTCTGTAATACCCCGGGAGTGTTGACGTCGGCGCCGCGTTCAAGCACAAGTTTGACAATTCTAATGTCCTCTGAAGAGCATGCTGCAGCGAGAACGCTCCCTTTTTCTCCCCCGTGGGAGTTTGGAACGGCGCCGTAGCCTAGAAGCAACTGAACGCAAGGTAGATCTCCGTACAAACATGCAGCTGACAGGGCACAGCCATATCTTCCACCAAAAAGGTTTGGGTCTGCTCCTCTTTCGAGAAGAAGTCTGACAGTTATTGGGTCACGTTTTTCAAGCAGCTCCTTTACTGATGGGCTGCTGTCCGTCCACGTGGTATAAGTGATTTCCTCAAAGAACCGTTGCTGACGACCTGCGACAGCGGCTTGGAGAGCAGTGTCGAAAGTTCCACCTCTGACGTTAATATCAACTCCTTCGTCGAGCTGTTTCTTAACAAACTCATCAAGCCCAAAGAAGCTAGTTGCGTGCAATGTGTGAGAAAATCTCTCGTCGCCACTGAATGTTGCACCATTCTCGAGAAGCAATTTCGTCGTTTCAATGGAGATGCGAGGAGGCGAGTGCCCGGAGTGTGCGAACCGTAACGCCTCCTTTAAAACAGACTCGTTTCTAGTATCGATTTCATCGCTTTCAAGCATGAGTTTCAAGACCCACGCTAGGTCAAAAGTGGCAACGACATTCAGTGGTGAGTTAGAGACGGCGTCAAGAAACTGTGGTTTGATAGAGTTCGAAAAATGTGATGAGCAAGAGAACTGTAGCCAGTGCGTATAGGCAGTCTTGTGTCTAACAAAAAAGTCAAAAGCCAATGCGTGAGCTCTGCTTGCATGCTCTGGAACCTTTTCATAATGGTACAGCCAGTACGTTGCAACGTAACTGGCAAGGGGGTATTCCTCGACAAGGTCGGCAATGGGCCTATCAAATAATTGCATATATGCAAGAGAGGTTTCAGCAATCAAGGTGTGGGCTGACACAGTCTCAATGTAGTATCTAGCAGCCCGTCCTCTTCGAATGGCATCCGAAAGGAGGTACTCTCTTACTGAGATATGCGCCAACCGGACAATAGTCCTCGATTCTCCGGCGTCACCCTCGACAGCCTCTTTCATTGTTGTAACAAGACCGGAACATATGCGCATAATATCTTGAGGGTCCCAGAATCGTCGTTCAATGTCGACAGAAGGATCCTCTTCGCAATCCACGACGATCAGTTCCGCGAGCTCTTCTATACGCAGCGGACGGTAGCTGAACAATAGCCATTGAAATAACCTCAAGGCAAAGCCCGAATGCTCATTGCTAATCCTGCAGAGCATCTGTTCATACGTATCGTTCAAAGTGTCAGGCAAGCTGTTCAGAGCTTTCCGTAGTTGATGTGGGTAGTAGCACTTTTCCAAAGCTTGCAGCTGGCACACCACCCATTGAAACCTAACGCAAGGTCAGCACATCGCCACTTACAAAAAAGAAAAGTTGAGATCTTACATTCCATCGGCCTTGTCGGTCAAGGCATTCTCAACCTGCTCCTGGACCTTCGGTTGGTTGCGCAACCTTTTCAGCCCCTTATCCGTCTTTAGACGCTCGCGCACATAAGCTCGAATATCTTCCTTCACAAGTGTGGCTGATATTAGTATGCGAGCTGTGCAAATAGGTTCAAGAGAATCCTTAATATCTTCTTCATCACGACTCGTGACAAGGATGTGCATGTTCGCCGTCTTCCATCCGCAAATCTCCTCGAGGTTTTCGAGGAGAGCGCTTCGTTCGTCACACTCGTCCAGAGCATCCAGAATGAAGAAAGTCTCATTAAACTCAACAACCATTTCTTTTAGGGTTTTAAGAAGCAGGTCAGTAGTAAGTTGCTGTTCACTCCGAGCAGCAAAGAGCTTCTTTAGAGCGGGGGATTCACGATTCCTCCTTTCAAATAGCTGTTTAATGATCGAGCGCAACATACCCGCATGCGTCTTCTTAGAGATATCATCAGCCTTGAAGTAAAAGTACACCACAGCAAGATTCGTCGCCGAACCACAGTGCTTGGAGACATCTTCAACCACGGTCGATGTTAGGATGGTCTTCCCGCACCCAGGGATGCCATGGAGCCAGATAAATGAGCCCGGGCATAATTTCCAATCATTATACTGTCGTCCTGTTATGAACCAAGCTCCTGTATTCTTAAGCCGTCGCTGGAGAGCATCTAACTGGTCTGCTGACGCGTCGGGAGCAGACAGCCACCGAAGAATCTCGTCGGCATGTCGGTCTGCCATATGGTTAAAGTGAGACGCCATTTCAAGGGACGAACCTGGTCGTTACCAACCTTTCTGTGAATCTTCTCCCAACTCCTGCAGGTGCTGGACTGTTGCATACATCGGCTGGACCGTTGCATACATCGCGTTTGTCTTGTCGCGGATGTCCATGATAGACGTTCTTAACAGTTGTTACGGTCAGTATGTGGACGAGGGTGTTGACAGAATCTGGGATTCAACATATATTTATTCGCTGACTCAACGTCGAGTCAGAAACAAACAAACAAAAAAAGCAAACGAAAGGAGAAAGTGAGGACAAAGAATTCAACCTACGTTGTATCCGCTGATAATGCTAGGCTAAATACGGTGATGAACCTGTTGATGTCGGCCAAAACCTTCTTTATTTGACCGTCTTTGAATGGCCAAGTTAATGTGTGCAGAACCGTATCTCGCCTCGAACCCGGTCTCGATGTTATTTTCAACGGCCGAGCCATGTCTTCCTCCAGCTTCTTCAGCTTCACATAGCACGAATCAAGCACTTCTCCCGGCTGACATAGACGCTTCAATATCGGAAAGAGAGTGTGATCTTGACTATCATACGGCAGAGGTCGGGTACCACTCCCCGGAGGATGTTCCTCCTCCCGCTCCACCAACTGCTTCAGAGTTGTGAGAATCATATGGAGACCGCCAATCTCCCTGACCACCTGCAGAGGTTCTGAATGTGCATTTCTGCTCATCTGTATATACTTGAGGCAGTGGGCACTCACTTGAGCCGTAACCTGCAGCACAGCAATGATGCTGGCTGTGATGCTCAATGGATCCATCTATTACAAGCGAAGAGACTGTCGACACTCCCCGAAACAGTTTATTGAAAGGTTGCATTTTGTCAAAGCCAAGGAAAAGACAAGTGTAAGGACAGTACTGCCTTTTGTATTTGAGGCAGAAAGCAATCGACCACCGGTGACGAGGCTGTGCATACTTCTGGCCTCTCTTTGCTTTGCGTAATCGCCGAAGCTGCATGCTGGACAAGTCCCCCCTGCAGCATGCAGCGCCACATTTTTTTTTTGACGATTAAGCGCCTTGAAGAGGAGGAGACTAGACAGCAATCAGGCAGATTGATCTAAGATAGGCAGTACCTCGCAAGTGTGGGTAAGCGGCGGTAAGCCGCCATGTATGGTTCGACAGAGGCGAGCTTGGTGCTCTGAAACAGCTGGTTTGTATGTTTTCTGAAACGGGCCCAATCTTGAGATGTGTCGGATACATCATACCCAAAAAGAACAGGCTGCGGATGTTTTCAGTGGCCTTAATTTTTTTGGACAATAACAAATCTTTCAATGACTCAAGGATGGAGAAAGAATCTGAGAAGGTCAAGGCGGAGAAAGTAGCCGTGGATGGTTACCAGGTAATTAGCCCTGATACCTTCCTAGGGAGTCGCAACTGGGGTCCGGCGTTGGAAAAGCAGACGAATGGGGGCACCTCGGCTGCGGGCCAACTCATTATCTGGCCTCCCAACGTCCCCAAGCTGAGCAATTAATGCAACCAGAACCCCCGTAACCAGGTCCCTCAACCACATTCTGAAAACCCTGATAGTGAACTTCATTGCACGAAATACTCGATGTTTGGTTGGGAGTTGCAAACCCGATGTTCCTATTGCACAATTACCAGCAACGACTATAACCAAAGGTACCGTACAAGCTCTGTGAGACTGAATGTAGACTCTTCAAAGGTTATAGCGAGAACCGCAAAGGGTCGATCGGTTCTCAGAACGGAGGTCCAGATTTACAAAAGATAGCGGTCAAAAACGTGCTTGATGGATGATAGATGATAGTGTTCGATAAAGCGCTCGCTCGAGTTCTTCCCGTCTATCTTGTTACCATGTGTTTTAGCAAACACATACACCCCCTCTTAGCTTCCACTGGAGAGTTGAACTACATTCCCTCCGGCCAAGAGTTCCGCTGGACCAACAGCATGACGAAACGAAGGCTTCAATTTGATCTGTTAAAAGCAGAAGTGCCAGCTACTCCAGTCATTCAGCATGCGATTCGTTCGGAGAACGGCCGTACGACATCCACGCCTCGATGAATACATCCCCTCAACATCCGAACTTAGAGACCGTATTTAATGAGATGCGTAGCTTGCGTCTGCACGGTGTCGATTGCGTTTCCGAATGGAACGTTCTCCGGGTAATGCGCTATCAGGATAGACTTGGAACACTTGGCAGCGACGATGCCGGTTTTGCCCTGTATTCAATCAAGAAGCGAATCAGCAACTAGGGGTAATGAAGTCGGCCGGGAAGAGGAAGAATCAATACCTTTGCGCAGTGCAGCACCGGGACGTTCTGGATATCCTCGATCTTGTTGAAAAAATACTTCGTACCTCCGACGTGAATACCGTTGCTCTGTGCCGACGAGGCGTCATTGAATGCGAAGGCTATGGCGTTCATCTCTTGGGGAGAGAGCTGAAAGGGTGGTCCCAAAGTCAGCGGTGACAGATCTCACGTTGATACGAAATAATGGAGATATCGTCGTACTTCGATCCCTTCAGACTTGCCCCATACGCTTGAACCGGCGAGGTCTATGAGGATGGCCGAATCAACCTGGCCAGTGGGAATGATGCTGGCCGATGTCAGAAGAGTCCATGTTTTGGGTAAACATCCGACGAAAGCTGGCGGAGGAAACATACTTGTCCTTGATGTAACCTGCACAGGACAGATGAAGTCAGCTCTGCATCCTTTCCAAGACAGACATAACGACACTCTGGAAAAGTCAGATAGAGAAGAACATACCGTCCCAGGACATGATGAAGCTAGGTCTCTCCCAGAGACTGAGACAGCTGTCAACAACGGATAGAGCTTCAGAGAGCGCTGAGATCGGACGAAAGCTGAGGTCAGGAGGGAAGATGGGACGAAAGCTCCCTTCTCGTCTGAAGATATGTTCAGCGGAACTGGTCAGTGACGGGAAGACAGGAGAACTCACGGGAAGAGGCGGTGTTTGTAGATGGAAGTCCGGGCGACTCGCGGTTGTGGGCAGAAGAGCCCAGGAAAGGCCGGCGAAGGTGGGGTGGGTGTGCTGGCGTGAGAGCCCCGCCGGCGGGATGGCCGCGCTGCCGCTGGGACGCTTCCGCCTCTCGCTCGTGCTCCATCCGACCCTCCCAATGCCATCGCCATCAACCAACTCAGCATCTCTGTCGCGGACAGCAATCCTGCTGCCTTCTGTTGTTCAGCACCATCGATCCGGGGAGTCTGCCTCTATGCAACGTACCGGCTAGTATTCTGACCCCCTCATGCTTGTCTCTGTTGCCCGATCCGACTCGTGGCTTCTCAGGAGAAGATGGTGGAGTGCTGTTGGCTGTGCTGGCTGATGGCCCGGGATCCGCCCTCTGCTAGTAGATTCATATCGGCCCTTTGAACTGGTTGCGCTCTAAGAGATGTCAGGTCGGAATCTGCGGTTGCAAGAAGCAGTGTCCTGGTGCCGGGCCCAGGCATAAATGTGAGAATTCCCAGTCACTTTGGACCACGTGCCCGTCATGCACCCGGTCGACCAAAACGGCAATCCCTTACCCCATGGAGTTTGCTTGACGAGCCCTTGCTTTCATAGACCCTGCTCGACGGAGTTGCCACATGCAGCAGTGGCACGGCCTTTTTAAGGGCGCAGTCCTCCGCCGACTGTGGAACACCCGTCGCTGTGTATAGATGACTAGCAGCACCAGGGGCCATCAACAGCCGGGTTTCACTATCGTTTAGCTCTCGGTTACTCGGATTTTCCCGAGCACAAGATGAGCATCTTCCTTGGTGATCGCAACGCGGAACCACGGGCTGTTCAATACTGCACACAGTCCGAAGCCGTTCATGGTTACCCTTGGACCATCCAACCATCCGTCCCTTGCAAGTCCCCAATCCGAGAGCATGGCACTCAAGAAAACCAGATCGCCGCTATACCTGATGCTCTACGGAGTAGCTATATCCCTTTTGAGCTGTTGCCAGTCATACGGAGGACGTGCGGAGTCCGGACATCTTGGCATCCTGACCGCTTTCTGCCGGTCCGCCGTACTCTCTGGCACGGAGTATCTGTACGGAGCACAGTTTCAGCTTCTCAACACCGTCGACTGCACGGGCCTCTTAAGGGCGGTCGGCCTGACAGCAGGAATACGGAGAATGCTGGTTCATGCTCAGCGTTTCGAGTTCCGATCGATCAAGCTGGGTGGCAATCGACGCGGGCAATCAGATCGTTCTGGTTCGGAAGGCCGAGAACGACTGTAGCGATCACGTTTGCTAGAGGCTGAGAGCGCCCGCTGAGGCATATATGAGTCCCAGGCCATCCTGGGGTCGCTTTGCAACGCTGCGCGCTCATTCGCGGTTGGCGAAATAAGCATCGCAACGAAATCTCCGACCGCTCAAGCCCCACGGCGCATGTAATGTGCGTTCCTCTGCCTTGACTGGTACAGCACAACGACTTGCAAATGATGTTCCTTGGCGGAGGCAATTTCCATCCTCCTATCTCCGTGTTCTCGAAGCTCGTTCCATGGGGAAAGATGTCCGCCCTGGATCCTTTTCGCGGTCCCGATGCTATCATGGGATCCCCTGGTCGTGTTCTTGGCTCTGGTCTGATGTTGGGCCCGCGGATAACGGTTCTCTCTCGGTTTCACCAATCTGACGCCTGCGCACCCCTGTAGTCCGTCTCATCCTACTCCGTATTCTGCAACTTCTGAAGCGGGATGGGGCTCGGTATTTGATTTGATCTCCACTGCGGTGCCATGTTTCCCAGCCCGACCCTGGGCTTTCGATCTCTCTTTTACCTTTGGGAACCCTGCGGCCTAGATTTGAGACCTTTTTCGCTCCATTTCGTCTCCTGTTGGATCTCTTTGTTCTTTTCAGCTTGGGCCTTCTGGAAGGCTGTCCACTCCTTTTTCCCTCCATTTTTGACACGGGAGAACTCTAGACCTCAAAATCCCTTTCATATTCTGTCCTTCGCTGCATTTTCTTTCAAACCCACAGAGGAAAATGGGGATCTTCACTGGCAGGTCACGTTCACACACCACAAACGGGGTCATCTCAAACCCGACTCTCACTCACACAGATGCCCTACCGCGGGACGATCTCCGGTCTCTCCAGGAACTCTCTGCTAACATTCCACCATCGCAACGCAGCGGTGCGGCGTCGGCGATGGACACGGAAAGGCCTAGCACTCACTATGGGCAGTCACAGGATCAAGACTCGCAGACGGCGAAATCAGAATTCGATTTTCAAGTAGCCGCGCCGCCGGCGGAGGCAATATCGTCCTACAATCCTGACGATAATGTAGTGGATCCCAGCATGATAGGAATCGCACTGGGGAGCCCTGGACTGGTGAACTCACATGCCCTTCCCGCCCAGAGCTCCACAGAGGTCCCTTCGCTGAATGACGTGGAGAATACGGGGAGTGCTGCACTCCGGCGAAAGCCGAGCAAGTGGAAGAAGATCGGAAATTTATTCAAGGCAAAGACTGCAGTGGCGCTACCGCCAAGTCCTCCGGTCTATCAGGCCCAGTCCTCGGGCAACAGCCAGCCGTTGCAAGCCTCTGATTCCGTAGCACGATCCGATGCCCAATCCCAGCCGCAACATGTCGTCCGTCGGCAGAAGACTCTCAGGAAGAGTGCCTACAGAAACGAGAATAGGACCAAGGGAGGCTGGGAGCACCAGGAGAGTGATCACTCGAATGGATATCACCGGGACAATGAGGATGCTGAGCATCAGAACTGGGCCACGAGGGAGTCGAAGGATGAACAGGTTGCGAAGCTTAACTCCAATGGGCCTGTGCCATTGCTGCAGGTTGAAATTCCAGATGTCCAGCTGGAGCGGTACAGTGTGATGTTTAGCAGTGTGCTCGGTAAACACCAGCAAAGCCAGCCGTCGACGTTACTGGCCAGACGCGACAAGGCACTCGGTAACTTGATGGTTCCTCCGCCGGAGGTAGGCACTGTCCCTTTGGCTGAATATCGTGGTGCTGACACCTACAGCCTCAGACGATGTCTGAAGACAAGCAAAAACCCAGGCGGCGCGCCACTTCGCCGTCGGCGACGAAATCCCCGGCCTTTTCACTGTTCCCACCGACCCCGTCCGACACGCAACTGAAAGCTCGTGGATCCCATCGGCGGAGCGGATCCAGTCCGTTGCAGAGGGTACAAACCGTCCCTGCAGAGTTCGCTCGGGAGAAAGAGTCATCCGATGACAGGGAGCATGCCTCGCTCCTGACGCGCACCCCCTCGTTGGCAACATCTGCGACGTCACGAAGTCAATCGGAATGGGAAGGTTCCCATCTGTCGCCCGAGACTGTCAACACCTCGCTTGACGAGGATGCCCATTTGGCGAGGCAAAACTCGGCGAAGACTTCGAGCAACCCTCCAGCCGAGCCGGCCTGGGAGATGGCCTCAAGGGGAACAGAAACTCCGGATGCGCAGCGGCTCTCGCGGGAGTCGATGCCTCACACGACACCTGAAGAGGTGACACCGATGACGCCCCCCAATGACTGGCCGATCTGTCCACCGGAGACTGCCTCGCTTAACCCGTCGAAGGAGAAGGTCGACCGGATTATGGCTCCCGAGGAGACCAAGCCCACTACTCGTCCTCGCACAAAGTCCAGCCCGCAGAGTCGTGGCGACAGGCGCTCCGACATTTCCCTGGAGGGGGTCGAGGTCGGTATCGCGAGATCTGTATCCGTCTCGAGAGGTACAAGGCAACACCTCGTTCCCGTCGGAGCCCGATCAGGGCGTGCCGGAAAGCGGTCAGAGACCCCGACGTTAGTGGATGTCCGGCAAGGCCCTCGCCACGGAAAGTCATAGGATGTGCGAGTTCGAGACGGCATAGATAGACGGTATTTTTTTCCCCTCTCCTCGATACCCTTTCCTGCTCATACATACCATTCTTCACTCGTTACGAGGTTTTCTTCGCTTCTGTAATTACAACCCTCTTTGTTTTAGCGCTGGCAGCTATTTGTATTTTTACTCGTACTGTACTGTACAAATGTCGAGCTCGCGGCCGGGATTCCCTAGCTTTTCGCTCGTTGCATGCGTTCGTTCATGTTTTGCTAAGCTCGTGTATATATATACCCAGCAGATGGTGAGATTTTCAATTTATTGAGCTGTGCTTGTTTAAGCCCCTTTCATTAATGGATAGTACTAACGATTCAATAATAATCATAATAATGAGCTTGACTACAGTAGTTCTGCTATCCTCGGAAAAGTTGTTGAGGGTATCCGTGCATCCCAAAAATAAATTTAAAATCAAACAGTCTATTATAGTTATAATGATCACTAATTGTACCAGATACTTATATCTATCTTTATTACCATCTTTTTAATTTTTAATAATAAACCCGGCCAGATGGCTGGCCCCTATTTAGTAACTTGCTATTAATATTATATATAAAAGTCATTGATGAATATACAGGTAGCTTTAAATGTCCGGCAGTAGAAGCATCTAGTGTGGTAGTACATTCTACAAGAGGGCAACAGAAAAGAAAATACAATTACATACCACCGGTGACAATGGCCAGACTTTTAATTACGCAGAGGCATGGGCTTTATATATATATATATAAAGCGACAGCACAACCTCTTGGGGCCTGGTCCTGATCATGACCGACGTCAGGTCTCTCTCTCTCTCTACTGCTTGAGTACCTGGTAACGCCAGATCTGGCGACGCGGCAAGCAAGTTCCTCGCATAGATAGTAGGCGCGTAGGTGTTTAGATAGGGCCATAGGTTAGGTTAGCTACATTATTTCATGGCCAACTAGGAAGGAGACTAGGCGGAGTGGATTAGAAGATAAATAAATCCAAACAGAGAAGGAAAAAGAACTATACCTGAACCCCAAGTCCAGGACTACAGGTCGTAGGGAAGGCGTTCTTAGGATAAATGAAAAAATAACTCTTTGCTATTGTATTGCATTGCGGGAGGAAGTCGATATTTATGCTTGCTTTATTTAGAATAATCGTGAAAATGAATATCCATTCATGTCCTCGATGGATCTCATTTCGTTCATCTAACATGACCTATCCTATCTCAGCCTAAGAAACCTCAGATCAATCCATCGATCCCTCACTACTCTCCTCTACTGCACTGTTACACACTGAAGAAAAAAAAATCCCTCCTTACTGCACCATCTTCCCCATATCCTTATCCTTATCCTTCCCCTCCGCCGCAATCGCCAACTCCACCCCCCTCACATGCCACTCCATGCCCATATACGCATCGCTCACGACCCGCACGTTCACGACGACCTTCGACCCCGCAGGACCGCTCGCACTCCCGACGCTGAGGCTCTCAGGGAACTTGACTGACGCGCGGGCTGCCATTGCACTGCGACCGTCTTTATGGTTCTTGCTGCTGCTGGGGCCGCTGCCGCCGCTGGAATTACTGCTGGGTGGGTTCACGACAGGAGGCCACGATATGCGCTTCAGCGCGAGTAATTCCCCGTCTTCCCCGCTGGGGATGGTAGCCGCGCAAACGATGAGGAAGTACCCTTCCGTCTGAGGCTTGGGGAAGCGGGGCGTGTAGACCTTGTACTCTGGGTTTGTGGGCGGGTTCCGTCGGGACAGGGTCACTGTCATTCCAGCCGTCGTCGCGTCGGAGATGGAGATGGAGAGGTGGGGCAGGTATGAGGCTGCTTTGGTGAATTGGGCGGATGTTGCGGGGGGAAGGTTTAGTTTCTTTGTGAGTGAGGAGATGGACGGGGGTGGGAGGGAGGAGAGTGAGATTAGGGAGTCAGGGAGGACGTCTCGCTTGTTGGTCTCTTCTAGCTCGATGCCAGGGAGGATGGAAAGAGGGTGGTCCTCAGGCCATCGGGCAGACTTGATGCACTGCAGCAGGGTCATCATCATCCGGCAGGCCGGGACGTAGCCTAGCTCGGCGAGGACGTCGATCGACGCCTGGATGATACGTATGCCCTGGTCGAGGACGGAGATCTGGTCACCGACGTAGTCGGATATGGGGAGGTCGATCCGCGACATGTACGCCTGCAGGAGGAGGAAGGCTTTGACGTGCGGATCCCACAGCGGGAGGGATCCCATGGACTCGACGGACAGGGGCAGGTTGCGCGCCAGTTCAGCGTTGATCAGGTCCTCGTTGTGGCGGACGGGGAGCTCGTCGAACTCGGTGGCGGAGCACATCCAGCTGAGGACGTCCTGGAAGGTTGGGTCCCGCTTCGCGTGGGCCATTAGATATCGGATCGTCTTGTGCGAGAGGTAGTAGAAGCTCATGATCTTGCCGAAGGGCGTCGGGTCGACGTCACCCGTAGCAGAGTCGTAAATAACACAGGACGACTGGGCCAGTTCACCCAGTGCCTTGTCGACCAGGTCAATCATATAGTTCTCCACCATCTTCTGCGCAGCAACGGTGTTGTGCTCCTCGGCCGAGATCTCCAGACCATAGTACGAGGGGTTCTTGTGCAGCCGGCGGAAGAAGAATGTCCATGTCAAATAGTCGAGGGCGTCCTGCTTCGTGGTGATGGTTCCGGCAGACACTTCAGCGCCCAAGTGATTGTCAAGGACCTTGTGCAGAGTCGACTCAACAGGGAATCCCGTGTGCAAGAAGTGCTTGTAGAACGCCTTCTTGGAATCCTGCGTGAAGATGCGCGCAATGCCGGACGAGTCGAACTGCGGACGTCCCGCACGACCCAGCATCTGCAACACATCCGTCAGGTCCATATCCCTGTATCCTTCGATCTTGGCGTCGAAGTATTGGGTTCCCTTGACCACCACGAGGTGGGCCGGAAGGTTGACACCCCATGCGAGCGTGCTAGTCGCCACAAGGATCTGGATCTTGTTGTTCGCAAACAGTTCTTCTGCCAGCTGCCTATCAGACTCGACGAGACCTGCATGGTGCAGACCAATTCCAAAGCTGAGCGCCTCCCGCAATGCGTCGTCCTTGACGCGCGCGAGATTCAGCTGAAGGTCCTCTTCAGACATGCGAAGGAAGCGCCGCGGGTCATCTTCCATACCGCAATAATTGATCAGGTCCTTAGCTGTCAGACGAGTCTGTCTTCGCGAAGCGACAAAGACGATCACGGGCTTGTCGGGAGAGTGGTTCTTGATGGCAAGGAAAGTCGGGCGGTTCATCGACTGCATGAGCGGACAGAACCCGCGCTGCTCCGGGAAGCCATCGATGTAGATTTCCAGCGGAACAGGACGTACGGAGTGTCGGAAATTGAACAGCCCCTCCTTCACACCAAGCCAGTTTGCTAGATCCATGGCGTTGGCACAGGCGGTGGACATGCCCACCAACCGAACCGAGCCCTTAGACTGTGAGGCAATGTAATTCATACGGGAGACAATGATCTCGAGAATAGGACCTCGATCACCGCCCAGGAGATGGATTTCATCGATAATCACCAGACTGACCTGACGAACATAGCTCCTCGTCTGCCAGCTTCGCGAAATACCGTCCCACTTTTCAGGAGTGGTGATGATGATATCCGCGTCCCTTATCGTCCTGGTGTCTGGGGTATTGTCACCGGTCAACTCGACCAGCTTCAGCCCCATGGGCGCCGTCAGCCGTTTCGACCAGTCCTGAACCCGCTCCCGAACAAGTGCCTTCATCGGTGCGATGTACACGACCTTGGAGCCAGGCTTTTCTCTGAACGCCCACCACATTGCCAGCTCCGCCGCCACGGTCTTACCACTTCCCGTAGGAGATCCAAGAAGTACGTTGGCGGGGGTGTGATAGAGAGTGTGGAAGATCTGGGTCTGCATTGGATTAAAGAACTGAAACCGCTTCCCATATATTTCTTCAAGGATTGGGTTTTTCAGAGCCGAGATGGGCAGCGGCTGCAGGTCCAGCAGGTCTGTGTACACACTCTCTGTGTCCGGACGGATAAGATGTTTGAAGGAAACTGGAGTCACGGTCTCAGCACCCAACCACCTGTCGGATACAGCACGGACATAAATCTGGCTGGGCAGCGGGTCGGACATTGGGATAGTGAAGTTGAGCTCGTGGTCATCGTAGAGCTTCTTCCGGCTCAGGATGAAGTACTCGTGGTGATAGATCTCCGACGTGTCGGAATTTTCAACCCAGATCCAGTAAGCTTCGGACGCACCGTGGTGCCTGTCATTCCAGCTGAATTCGGGGTAGATACGCAGCCGGATACGGAGGACGTCTCTATTTAAAGGAGCAATCTCCGCCTCAACGCTCAGCGTAGGAAAGTTGTCGAGAAGCTTTGACAGTGTCTTCCCCATACGGTGGTTGTGGACAAGCGAGCCGAGCTCAGAGGGTTCCATGTCTCTCATCGACTCGATGGAAGAAGTCGGCAACTTCTCATCCAGGTTTCTCAGGATCGGCTGCGGCAAGTCGAACTGGTGGAAAGGGTGCTGGAACGGCCAAATCTGCTTCTCAATCGACTTGCACAGTGACAGGAGCACCTGGCATTGGTACCCCCAGCGGCGGTTTAGGGCAATCATGAAAAGCGCACGGCAGATTCGGGCCGCATTCTGCGCGACGTACGCCTGATCAGAGACGAGTGCGAAATCCTCCAGCTTCGCGCGGGAGATGAACGACTGGAGCAAGATGTTGGTCTTGGCATGGGGGGAGTCGTTGCCTCCCTCTACTTCAGTCTGGACAGCCTCTTCTCGCAGTTTCTCAAGCTCCTGCGACTCATTCTCCCTGGCTTGGATGTTATCGAATTCGCCACTCATGCTGATCATCCTGAGCACGTCCGCCTCGCTGGCCCGTGGACGCATCATCTCGTTGAATATCTCTATGCTGGTCTGCAGGACGTAGTACTGGCTTGCAATCCGGCCAACGTCTTTGGCGCGGAGCTCCTCAGTCTTCTCGTTGAAGATAATCATTTGGCTCTTCTGCAGCACACGGGCGGCCTGAATTACCAGTTGACGACGCCTCTGTACCAGCATCGGGTCGTCACGGATCTCCGCCCATTCGATTCCATAGTTTCGTGGCTCTCGCTTCATCCGGACAAAGAGGTATGAATATCCAAGCCACTGTACCGCCTCTGACACGGAGGTGACCGTTCCCAGCGCTATTTCTGCATTGAGATTGTCGACAAGCTTGCTGGAGAAACGGGATTCGATGGGCTGCTGCGCGGTCACAGCAGACAGGTAGTGATGGAGTTTGTCGTGGGTGGTGCAAATGAAGCCAATACCGGTGTCCTGGAACTGCGGACGACCGGCACGACCGAATATCTGCAGGACATCAAGGATTCCGAGGTCGACAAACTTACCCTCCTGCGCGCTGTAGAGCTGTGTTCCCTTGATAATTACCGCCGCTGCTGGAAGGTTGACACCCCATGCCAACGTGGCAGTACAGCAGAGCACCTTGATCAGGCCTTCAGAGAATAACCGCTCCATCAAGTTGCGGTCAGACCTTGCCATGCCGGCATGGTGGGTACCGAAACCGCTGGCGAACAGGTCTCGCAGCTCACGAGCGCGCGCGGTCTTTATGTCCCTCAGAGCCGCGGAATAGCCCTCGTGGTCTTGCGAACTGAACAACTGCTCACACTGGTTCTCGATGGCCATCTGCCGAAGAGACCGAGCAGTCTGGACGGTGTCCTTTCGTGAGTGCACAAACACCATCACCTGGTGGCCCTGCTCGAGCATTTCTCGCACTTTCTCAAATGCCACGATGTCAAGGTTCTCGCGGGATTGCTTCGATCCCGGTTTCCCCTTCACACCGATGAAGTGCTGCTCCAGTGGCACAGGGCGAAAGGACGAGTCGAAGAAAAACAGACCGGCCATCCTGTTCACCTTGAGAAAGTCGGCCACGTCTACGTAGTTTGGAAGGGTCGCGGACAGACCGACAATCCTGATCAGAGACTGCGTACTTTCGACCTGGCGCTGGGTCCTAGCCACCAGCGACTCGATGACCGCTCCACGCTCATCGTGCAACATGTGCACTTCATCGATGATCAGGAGACGGACTTTCTGCACAAGTTCCGTGTCGCCGGTGCTCTTTCGCGTCACAACATCCCATTTCTCAGGGGTTGTAACGATGATCTGGGTCTCCACGATCTCGCGCTTCGTCAGCTGCATGTCACCAGTCAGTTCACGGACCTGGATTCCCAGCCAGGCAAGCCGCCTTCCCAGCTTCTCGGTGACTTCTGCGGCCAGGGCTTTCATTGGGGCGACATATACAATCTTAAAGTCGTCGACATCGACGGTGAACTCAGTAGCATCAGGGTTCTCAAGCGGATTCGGTGTCGTGTGCTTGCCAATCGTATTGAGGATAGTCAGCATCGCGGCATCCGTTTTACCGGCACCGGTGGGAGCGCAGATGAGCATATTCTCGCTGGTCTTGTAAGCAACGTCAAAGAGCAGACTCTGCATCCGGTTGAGCGTCTTGTAACCCTTGAAGGTGCCCCGGCACAGCCCGTCCAGCGTAGAGATCTGTACCAGCTTCTGATCCTTCGCGAGCATGCCAACCTTGGTGGCCGGGATCGCAAATTCCGTGTATCTTTTGTCCTCAATCTGCTTACTGCCGACCGGAAGACCGTACTTCTTCCCTCCCAGTGACAGTGTGTTTCTCGCGTCATATGTCTTGTAAACATGCGGGTACTTTGGCTCCTCTCTGTTCTGCGCCGGCGCAAGAGGGGCGTGTTTATGCTCGTAGTCCTGCTGTCGCAGGGCCTGTTCTCGTTCAGCCCGCGTCTGCAATCTGCCTGCAAATAGCCCATTTGTCTGTGCCTGGCCCTTCGGAGCAGTCGAGGCGAGGATCTCTTTTCGGTGGGCGATCAGGTCGATGACAAAGTCGAGATCGTCGAACCCCACGATCTCCGCAAGGGACATCTGCAGCTCATCGTCACTGCTGTCGGCTGCCAGCACGGCAGCGATCTGTTGCACGAGTTCGCCGGCGTTAATACCGGGTTTCTGGGTGGCAAGGGCCTGGCATTTCGACTCGAGCCATGCGCGGTCGTAGGCGGTCGTCGGGGGGAGGGGCACGCCGTTGATATCGTCGAGCTCATCGAGGCTTTCATCATCGGAGCTGAGAACGTCCCAGATATCGTCAACCGTACCTGGAGAGGAGTAGTCCTCGTCAAGGTCCAAGTCTAGGTCGGAGCCGTAGCTAAGTTGGTCCTTTGCGGGGTCGTCTTTGGGGAGCTTCAACTCCGCTATGGCCTGCCGCATGGCAGACAGCTGGGTCAGCCACTGCGACTCTGCGGATGTCGTCCCAGCCATGCTGTCTTCTCTTCCAGCAGTGAGAGGCTGTGGATTCACAGATGACTCCGCGCGTGGACTGCCGCTGAGAGAGCAGACCGTGGCGGCGGCCGATGGAGAGCAGATCGATATCGATAGCCGGGCAGATCGCGCGATGCCCCATCGGAGCCTTAGGGCACGGGCTTAGGGCTTGCGCGTCCCATGACACGCCCGCGGCGCCTAGCCGTTTCAAGACTAGCGCCCTGCAACCTTAAATCCAGCCGAGCCTAGCGCGCGGTGCGGAGGAGCCGCGGCGGCGGTGGCAGACTGATGCGGGCAGGTGTCAGGAGGCCCTGACGTCCTGTCTTGACAGCAACAACACCCTGCCAGCGGCATTTCCACCATCTCCCTATCTCCCAGACTTGACGGAGCGATCTTGAGGGAGAGGCACGGGCACCGCAAATCCTGGATACTACCTCTGTGAGCGCAGCGCGTCCTTATCTACCGGTTTTGTGCGACCTGCCACACCGTCATCATGAAGATCTACTATATCGGAGTATGTCCAGCGATGCAGGAAGAGCGTCTTAAGTGATGAAGTACTGACGGAGCTAATTGTAGGTCCTGCGAAATGACACCAAACCGGCTGTCGAGCTCTGCGGCGAGAGAGATCTCAGCAGCTTCTCTCGCTTCACGCGGCAAAAGTGCGTCCCAGTTGACCCTTTTTATCTCTCACACTCCCGACATGACTGAGGACCCGATATGATCGAGGACAAGCACGCTAACCCGTTATCTTGAACAGCTACAATGAATTCATGACGTTCTTCTGCAAGACGGTCGCGGAGCGTACGCGCCCCGGCCAGCGCCAGGACATCGAGGAGAAGTCGTACGTCTATCCACGCCTATCGTCACCCTTCGAAGATATTTTAACCTGGAAACAGGGCTGTCTTTCATGCATACGGACGCACGGAGGGCGTTGCAGGCGTCGTCATAACTGACGCTGATTATCCGGCGCTGGTAGCGCACCAGCTGCTGTCCAAGGTCGTCGACGAATTCTTAAACAAGTACCCCCGCACGGCCTTCTCGAGCCCGAACTTGCCAGACAATGCGTGCCCCCTTCCCCAGCTGAAGGAATACATTGTCAAGTACCAGGACCCGACCCAGGCGGACAGCATCATGAAAATCCAGAAGGAGCTCGACGAGACCAAGATTGTGCTGCATAAGACCATCGAGAGCGTGCTGGAGCGGGGAGAAAAGATCGACACCCTGGTCGCTAAGAGCGACGGGCTGAGCGCACAGAGCAAGATGTTTTATACACAGGTACGCAGCGGCCGTCCGAAATCTGTCTACTTCGCTTCGATATTCAAACCGCTGACCGTACCTACCACAGGCCAAGAAACAGAACTCATGCTGCGTCATCATGTGAGAGGTTACGATCTTATTCAGAGACTGAACGAGTGCGGTTCGATTGCTGCTTGGGTGCACCGGATACCGTCCTGGCTAGATTGACCGAACCCTCTTTCGTCGTTGCATTATCGTTAATCTTTCCTGCCTCGGACCACACGCACATCACTATTTTATTATCCCTACGCCCCGTCGTCCACCTACCCAGGACGACGTCAATATTTATGTTTCCCTCTGAAAAGAATGTAGAGCGTTCCGCAGATCTGCTCGAGATGTCCCATTTGGAAGCGTGCGTGCGCGCTGTCAGGTTTTCCATTTTATTTCTCTGCCGTGTTTGGAGCTCGGGACCTTCTGAATCTTTGCTCTCTTACGCCTCGTTGATATATGGCATATATGGCCTATGTTATCGCATCATGACATGAATCCGATTTACTCTTAGTTACCGTTCTAGAGCGTAAACAGGTCTGAATTTGTTTCATTGACCTGCTTGTCCAACCCTCCACAGAGTAAGAAAGGCTCCTCAATCCATCCACCTATAATATGATAATCACTCTTTCAGTTGCAACAGCATAGGAAGTGGTACGATTCAGCGGTGAATGATAGACTGGTCAATTAATGCAATGGCACATTTTGATCTGAATTTCTTGTTCTAGCTGATTTTGTCCATGAGAATTATAAAATATCCAATCACTACTCATTAGACCGTGTGTAGTACCAGCAGAAAGGATTAAGCCTTTCTCAATTTAATTCTAAATCCTAATTCGGTCTTCAAAAGTGGCAGATTCTCATTAGCTTTGTCAAGAAGCCTAACTTGTTCTCGTGACAATTCATATCGCGTACCTCAGCCAGGGACAGGGCGCGGACATCTGACAGCAACCGCGTCATGTCAAATGGCAATGACCACATCCGCAGAAGAGCTTTTAATCACCTACGTCGTAGAAGATGATGCTACAGATTGCATTATGGCCGAATCTGCCAACATCATATCCTTGCGCTAGCATCATCTTGGAGTTCTGCGCTCTGCGACTTTATCTGTATGTCCCTTATATGAACAAGACTCCTTTATTTCCTGTCTCTTTGTCTATCTTGGTGTCAAATCCAATGCTGCCGATGCAAGTATGAGAGCAGAGACGCAACGCTCTGGACGCGGTCTGGGATGCCGGTCGAGAAATCACAAAACGAGTGAAGCGGAAACTATCTCCAAGCATCTTCAGTGACTTGACTTGACGTGTTATGGTGTTATAGATCGACGTTGAGGGACGGTTTCTGAGTCGGGACGAAGACGCTGGACGACACTCGGGGGATTTGCGGGTCCGTTTGCCATCAGGGTATCCTTGGAAAAACGGACGGATTACCTCCGCGACCCGAGGATCTGGGACAACATCAACATTCATGATTGACCTTACCTATTAGCTCCAACGGTAGATACCTAGGCTAAGATTGCCGTGACACTATCGCCCAGTGGGGGCTTACTCCGCATATTACTCCTCCGTAGGGCAGACATGCACGGAGCAAGCCTCGGCACGGGCAGTCCGGGATTCGGCGCTTGACGCGGACTTCCGAGCTGCGTGTCCCATCCCGGCCGCCCGACGGCCTATTGTCATCGCGAAAGCTGCGATCAGATAGGGCTCATTGCGTGAACAATATTGTCTGACCGTCCTGCAGAAGCTAATCTTGGTTCTAGAGTCGTTCAATTGCGGCCGCACGTGCGGTCAAGACCGTCCTGGGATGAACATCAACGCTCCACCACACGGTTTACTCGCCTAATGGATGCCAATGCGCCTAATTTCTCGGATGGATCCCAAATTTTTAGCCAATTTATATTGCCTTCTGCGTGTATCTGTATGGTAAGAGAGAACACTAAAAGCTACTGTTTAAGGCCCTTAAGCCTTGTCAAAGTCCCTGTTTGTCCACCGGCGCTAGCCACATCTTAATTACCAATGACCGTTCATCCCAGCCGTCAGCTCAACTGGTATCCCAGATTCCAATGAGAAACACTTTTTTTCTCAAAGGGTAGAATCTACCGTACCCGCTTCTATGGACGTAAGCCAGGTCAGACGACATCTAAGCATTTTTCGATACCGGAGAGATGAGGTCATTCATCTCGATATCTGCGATAGCGAGTGAACAGTTGACCTGATTGGAAAGTGGAGCCGATGAATTTTAGTTCCTATTCTGCTCGGAATAGGAGCAGACTTACTAAAATATACAGAACAAGTCCTTAGCGACAAAGATCCCCTTGGTAAAGAAAGGACTTTTTCTCTTCCGCAGGACCAGAGGTAAAATATCAGCAGACTAGAAGGTCGTATGAGGTGGCAAGGTCGTCATTTGGAATCATGGCTATCCCGACTGACGATACGCCAATGGAGAAATGGGATCGTTGATCACAGAATCGAAGCAGTCCGGTTGAAATCTACGGACGAGGTGACTTTTAATCGAGCTATACAAAAGTGTTCCAATGCCACGATCAGCTCTCCATGGTGTAGCGTTGCGCAAAGCAATTCACAGCCGACCCCTGTCTCTCTCCCACACTCTCGCACACTTCTTAGCGCCGGTGCGATGGTACTGGATTATTGAAGCTGAGAAGCTTCTCCGGATCCCATTTTCGCTTCAACGCCGAGAGCTGGGGCAGTTTCCGGACCGAATACCATGCCTCCGGGCCGAGATTCTTAGATAAGAATACCGTGTTCTAGATCCAATTCAACAAGATCGCTCGCGTAGATTCAAGTAGCTGTAGATGTTCATACAAAAAGGTTTCACAAGGCTCTGAATCATGTCTGGAGTTCGCGGAGAGCCGACAACCCCGATGGAGAGTGACAGGGTCGGGGCAGAAAGTCCAACAGGAAACTCCGGCCCGGAGGCGAATCATGGCAAGTCAGTTCATGCATGAGGTTCAGGACCAATCTGATACTGGTTCTGCCCGTTCTCGATAATAGTTTTGGGGGCTCTCGTTTATCTACCGAGTTCAGTATCGATGGCTAAATACACGTCAACTACGTAGGACGCTCGAGATAGAGGTTTATTGAGTAATGGAATGTCTCGTATCACCAAAAAAAGAATAGAAAATACCCCTGTCAATTGGCTGAGGAGCTGGAGCTCAATAAATGCTAAGTTCGTTACTAATTACCTTGGCTTAGGGCTCCATTGCATTCCACAGTTAAGCCAACGGAATTAATCAAAGTCACTCGATCTCCGTTATCGAAGTGGCCACCAAGATAACGAAGCTAAGGATCGGCGGACTAGTATCTTACAAGTCGGAGTTTGGAATCTGGTACAGTAACTAAATCCGTTTCAGAAATGCATGAAAGGGGTGCAGTTTACTTTTAAAAGCTCTGAAGTCTTGATACATCTTCATCCACTCCACAGCGGATCCGAGATCCAACTTTGAATCTACCAGGCGGACAAGAATGGAGTCACAAACATCGACCACCGTTCCAACTCGGACCATTCGCCTGGGAGAGATGCGGGAGAGAAGCAGCAGGCTCCTATTGTCTCATCTTCAGTCGAAGATTGCGAGAAGGAATCCAGCAATGTCCCCGACCACAAGGGAGGAGCAGGATGAGCCAATCGAAGAATGGATTGGTGGCCTCGAGCTTGCGACTATTCTGGCTGGCATCACACTCGTGTGTTTTCTGATGTTGCTGGATACGTCCATCATTTCGACGGTAAAAGGCAGACTCTCGCATACGATGTTTACCCCTTGTTAACGATCTGACTTTATGCAGGCTATCCCCCGTATCACGACTGACTTCCACTCACTCCCCGATGTGGGTTGGTATGGTAGTTCTTACCAACTCGCAAGGTGTGTACACACGTTTTTGGGATCAATTGCTGGATGGCCGGCTCCCAATTTTGAACCAGTGCTGCTCTTCAGCCACTGACCGGAAAGTTCTATTCGAGCTTCAGCTCAAAGGTATGTACATACATACACCCCTCCACTACAATCATTTTCATCTTGGTTCACAAGGAATATACGCTGACCCTCGGGCAGTGGACCTTCTTCACCTTGTTTGGCATCTTTGAATTGGGCTCGCTACTTTGTGGTGTCGCTACGCCGTCCAAGATGTTGATTGTTGGGCGAGCTATCGCCGGAATGGGCACTTCGGGTATTCAGAACGGCGCGTTCACAATTATCGCTGGATGCGTTCCGATGGCCAAACGACCAGTTATGTGAGTCCCCACAGCTAGGAAATCCCAGGCATTAATGTTGGTCGACCGCGCTCATTGGAATGGTGATGGGCAGTAAGTAGTCAAGATTTGCAGCAGAGAAGGATCATTGTTTGTCTAACACCATTTGTTTAGTGTCACAACTTGGTCTTGTCATTGGGCCCCTAATTGGAGGAGCTCTTACGCAGTACTCGACATGGCGATGGTGTAAGGTAGACGCTCGCCATAGGTGACCTTGAGATTTAACATGAGCACTCCGACCGTTAGGCTTCTACGTTAACCTGCCCGTCGGTGGTCTTGTCGCCGCTCTGCTCTTCTTCGTCCACATACCCGAGCGGATAACCAAGCCTCCAGCGCTGTCAGTTCTCCGCACCCTCCATAGCGAACTCGACCTTGTCGGCTTTGTGCTCTTCGCTCCGGCCGCCATCCAATTGCTGCTCGCACTCCAGTATGGAGGGAATGAATTTGCCTGGAATAATTCGTTATTGGCCTCTTCTGCGGCGCCGGGGCCACATTTATTGTATTCCTGGTCTGGGAATACTTCAAGGGCGAGTCGGCCATGATCCCCGTCGCAATCATCTCAAAGCGAGTGATCGGGTCCAGTTGCCTGGTGTTCGGTTTCCTGATGAGCCTGCTATACTGCGCGACATATTATCTCCCCATCTATTTCCAGGCGGTCAAGGGCGTATCGCCGATGCTAAGTGGTATCTACCTCCTGCCCAGTATCCTGTCTCAGCTCATCGCTGCGGTGATCTCGGGAGTTCTTGGTAAGTGGTAGCAGTGGTTCTTTGACGTTAAGCCTAACCTTCGGTATCTCGGACAGCACATCAAATGCTAATGACTATATAGTTGAGAAACTAGGCTACTATCTTCCATATATCCTGGTTCGCTCAGTTGTCAACGCTGTCGCTGACGGGCTATTGTCCACATTCAAGCCGGACACCTCCACAGGTAAATGGATTGGATACAAGATCCTCTCAGGATTTGGTCAGGGAGTTGGACTGCAGATGGTACGTTTTCACTTACTCAACTTCACGTGTCGCGGGGTTTTCTGTTCTAGATTGATGTCCATGTTATTTCTAGCCTATCGTCGCCGTCCAGAATACTCTTCCACCACCACTGATTCCAGTCGCCATGGCACTCGTCATGTTCAGCTCCACCTTTGGCGGCTCCCGATTCCTGAGCTTCTCGCAAACAACTCTGACCAACAGTTTGAGAAGCCTAATCGCACAGTATGCTCCTGCGGTCAACGCCGATACCGTGATTGCAGCAGGTGCGACAGGCGTCCAAGCTGCCGTCCCGGCCAACGACTTACCCGGTGTGCTCGTTGCTTACTCGCACAGCACTGATCGTGTCTTCTATCTCTGTGCAGGCGCGGCTGTTACTTGCTTCATCTTCTCGTGGGGAATGGGCTGGAAGGATATCCGGACGAAGAAACAAGTTTCTCAGGCTTAATCATCCACCATCACATGGCTCTTGGATAGTCAGAAGGATCAGATGATGATAGACGGTGAGTTCCTTTATGAGAGAAACCTTTATGAGAGAAAAGGTGGTTGAAGTGTGTTAAGATTTTGGGGGGTTGGGGGCAACAACACCACTGATGATATTGTACCATAGATAGCATTGGAGCATGCTCTATACTGCCAATGTCTTGCATCTAAATCTAAACATTAGAAAACCTACCCAGCCACTAATAGACTCTTGACTTACTGTTCAAAGAGAACTTAATGGTGCAGAAGTTGATTTCTGATACTCAAGTGATATATTTGGCCTCTCAAATTTCATGTCTGGATGCATGTGCATATGATACGCACAATCATTAAATGAGATGCGCATGCTGGTGAAGCATATCCTTCAAACAGTGGCTTTGTTAGCGCGGTACCTTGTCGAAAAAGGAGTAGTGCTCAAAGTTTCTCAACGCCGAGCTCCGTCATCTCATCGATGAAGCAATTGGCGACCCGGGGCTCTTATGGCGGAGTCCTTCACTTGCCTTTCGTGCTCTAGTGTTTCGAATCATCTGTGACCGGGTTTTCTATTCGGATATGTGGACGTCTCTTCATTTTGATTAAACACATCCATACTATGGATGTGATGTTGAAGTCGCCATACTGACTGACTGACTGACCTTCATTAGCTGACTGAAGGTCCCTGAGGTCTCAAATCCTCTCTCTCTCTTTCTCCGATAATGGTCAGGGATAGATCTGCCTGAATCCCACATAAAGTCGAAATGAATCTATCTGTTCCATTCAGGTATATTAATACATGTTGAAATTGATTTAGCTGGTACCTAATAATGCAACTGACTGATTCCTGTCCGATCCTGTCTGTACTCTATATCTATCATCATAGGATCTGGATCAGTGTGAGAGGGGGGGAAAATATTTAAACGCCGCTTCTACTGCTGCTACAAAAGAAGGTCCATGCAAGATATATATATATTTCCTGGTTGACAATTAGATAGGTACTAAAATATGTACTGTACAGTACATACGGCCATAACAGGACCGAGCAGGAACAGAAACAGAGCAGAACATAAAGCACCGGGTATCACTTTCTCCGTCTCCATATCCCACCTAGAATTCAGAAGAAGAAGGAGCATAGATTATAAAATAAAAAGCACAAATTTCTCAAACACACCAGAACATTTCCCGTTTCCTTTCCTACTCAATCTCCACTAGCCCCTACCATTAACCCCCACCACCGGCCGCCGGAGGAGGAGGAAAATTAACGTCAAAGTCCTCCTCCCTCCCCGCCTCCCTGCCCACAACGCACCTAATCCTCTCACGCAGCGCCTCCACCACATCCACGCTCATCGTCCGATGCTCCTGCGCCAGATGCTCCATGAAGCTGGAGAGATTCCCAAACATCGGCGCAGCGGTCCGGCGCTCCGCGCAGCAGAAGATGCAGCCGAAGGTGCCCGCGGAGCCGTCGGTGCCGGGGAGGACGCGGCTTGTCGCGACGTGCGATTTGGCGAGGAAGGACCAGCGGTAGCGGATTCCTGTGGGAGGATGGATGCGGAGGCGGGTGTCGAATGTTCTTGTAGGTTTGGGTTTGGATTTGGATCTGGATCCGAAGGAAGATCCACCGTTGGTTGAGGAGGAGGAGGATGAGGAGGCGATCATCATAGGACCCTCATAGTAGCATTTCGAGCAGCGCCAGAACGGCACGGTGGAGTACATCCCCTCGGGGCGGAACTCGGTCGTGAAAGCCTTCTTCAGGCCGAGCTGCAGCTTCCATGCTCCCTTGCAGAAGCCTGCGAAGTTGTTCTTCTCGCTGGGGAGGTAGAGGGCCATGGGGATGACGGTGATTGGGATGGGGGTCGGAATTGTGGTCGAGGTCGAGGTCGAGTTCGAGTTGGGGTTCGAGCCGCTGGTGGTTGTGGAGTTCGTCGAATTGCGGGATACGACTGAGGAGGAGTAGGAGGGAGGGACGTAACGAGCAGATGAAGAGGATAGGTCTCCATCCTGGCTGCTGCTACTACCTCTGATTGATGAGCCAGGCCAGCGGTCTGGGTTGGCTGAGTTGCTCTGAGAGTCATCCCGCTGCTGCTGTTTCTTCCGGATGTGCAATGGGCTGGGAAAGGCCACTGCCAACTCCGTCTCCTCGTCCAGGTCCGGCCGCGTCCACGAGTTCCAGATCTCGGCGGGCGAGAAGGGCGTCAGGCTCTGCGCGGGCTCTTCCGGCAGATACTTCTCGCGACGGAGTGGTCGCTGTTCATGCTGTAGGTTCGGGGACTGCATGGAAGTGATCACCTCGAGTCCTGCCCCATCATACATTGTCATGTAATCTCCCTCCGCGCCGGACTTGCTGACGGGAGTGATGGGGAACTGTTTGCTGCTGAAACCAGGACTGTTGCCGTGGTTGCTATTGCTAGGGGACTGTGAGCCCGAATTATTAGGCAAGCTGTTCGTTAAAGCTCGTCTCCCGGACGAGAACGTCGAGCGTATTGATGATGCCCTCCTCTCCCTGATCAGCGGACTCAGCTGCTCGACGCCACTGTGATGACTGATGGAGTCGTTGAGCGACGACAAGACCGACGATGTATACCCATCAGACGACATGTTTGTAGTGGAAGAGGAAACGGTGCTGGCGTGTGAGGCCTTACGATCAGACGCCAGATGAACCGACCACTGCTGAGTATGCTGCGATACAGACGCGCCAGTCCCGGGCGCAGTCATCGTGCTGAACGATTTCGGCCCTGCCTGCAGCGGCGCAGCCGCCGCGAGCCTCTGATACAGCCGGCACAGGGCCACGACCGCATCGACACGGCTGTTGTCCGCAGCGGTCTGCAGGGCCGCATAGTCAGGCTCGACATCATCGTGCTCGCAGGCGAGCCGCAGGTTAGTCAGGAGGCCGGACTGCAAGGTGACGATGATGTCCTTGAGCTGCTTGCGGGCGATCTGGTCGCCCTGGGCATATCGTTCGCCGAAACGGCGGTAGTTGCTGTCGTACTGGCCCTGCACGACGGGCGGACCAAGAGCAAGAGAGTCCTCCAGGGCTTCTGCCGGTCCCTCGGCCAGGGGTTTCTTCCTCTCCTGTCTCCTCTGCTTGATGTGACTCAGGAGGGTGCTTGCATTGTGGTAGGCGGAGATAACTGTAACTGTCTGTCAGCGTGGTTCTGCCCAGCCCATATCCATCATCTAGCATGTATACATCTATCGAGCAGGCAGCGGAGCAGACATACTTGCTGCCACGCAAGCAACGGCGGCCACGACTTCAGCCTCGGACATGCTGAAGCTGGGGCAAGGAAAGGCCAAGCAGGGGTATGAAAAGGCAGAAAAGAGTCAGTACAGCCGACGAGGCTGGACAGCAGGCAGCGTAGTTAACCTCAGGTATGTATGCAACAACACCAAATGAGCAAAACCAGAACAGAAAAAAAAAAACAAGAAACAAAAAACCCGAGCATGAGAGACAGCAGATCAACGAACGGAGACAAGCACGGAGATAAAGATAATATACGAGGGGTAACCCTGGAGAAAAACGCCCGGCAGGCAGCCCCCCGCCCAGCAGCCATCTGCATGGGAAGAAAAAAGCCGACCGACTGTCAGCCTCGGAGCCCCTGCAAGCAATGTTACATCTTGCAGGCGTGGTTCGTTCACTCGAGGCTCAAGTTTTACCGCCTCCGCGGCTCAGGTGTGAACGTGGGCTTGGATAGATCGCCGGACGTGGAGGCCGTCATATCAATCTCCTACCCATATCCAGCAAGGAAACAAGCGAGCCGATGGTAAGCCCGATATGAACAAGAACATTTAGATCCCAATCCAGATCTCTCTAATAATGATCGAACACAGTCCGGATGCTGTACATACATGTACAGCACTGTGGAACGCGAGAAAGGCGCCCGACGCCCCTCAACAGCCTTATGCTTACGGCGCAGGAGGCGCAGGTTTGCGACATAGCCCACATCCGTCTCCGTCTCCCCATCCAATTGATATCCACACCGATCCACAGATCATTTCATTTTCAGCTGCCTACCTCGCCGCCTTTTGCTTTGCTTTATTGTATGATCCGGACTGAAATTCGTCTTGGTCTTGGTCTTTTACCTATCACGGTGCCTAGGTAATTAGCTATACACTTCAACAGCTCCAAAAAATTACATGGGTATTGTGATGATGCTCAGGCATAGTAAATTATGTATCAACTATGGTAGCTAGTCTAGACAAGATCCAGAGCATAAGGAAAGAAAGGAGAATTACAGGCATGGTAGGAGTTCAAGATATGGGCAAATTAGTGTGGCGGAACTCTGCCGCCTACTTCCCCGCTTTCTGCCTGTCAGTCCACGCCGCGCCGTCACAGGTATATAAAATAGCAATCTCCCAAAGCCAAAGCTGCTATAGCGGGCAAGGGTGACCTTGTTAATAATTGTTGACAAGGGCCCCTCGCCTAGCCACTTTGGCAGATTGCCATTTTATGTCCACGCTATTTTATGTCCACATGATGTTGAAGCTATTGAAGGGCAATTAGACACTGTGATAGGCCACAGACCCCAAGCGAAGTCAGTCCGGGATCACCATAAAACAAAACGCAGCGAGGTAAACAGCTTGGTTAGGGACTTTTGCTTAACAGAAGTTTCGTCAACCTGCTGTAAGCTCTCGGTCAGTCAGTCAGCCAGTCAACATCAGGATTTCTCACTCAACTCGTTGACTGAGCTGTCGATTTTCTATCATCAGTTATCAATCTCCACCAGTTAGTTCTGTGTAAGTAAGTGTTGTATTGGGGTATTCCGCCGGGTAGTCCCCAGTCTCCACTGAGAGACCAACCTTCGGCGATGTCTCTTTCATTAGGGCGTTCGTGGCAGGGACAACGGACCTTCATATCTCAAGTTCTTGTGTTTGTATGCGTCTCTCTCTCTCTCTCTGTGTGTGTGTGTGCGCTTCAGGATGAGGAGGATCCTTGATGGGCTTTTGCTGGGTATATGTCAGGCGAGGAAACATTCAAGGATACCTATTTTCCTTTTTTTTGTATTTGTATTTGATGTTAAGGAGAGATTTCTTAATTTACTCTTTTTGCTTTCTTCCTCTGAAAGTTGCCCCGCAGTCAGGTTCCTTGCCTTGCTACTCTTCCATCCCCATCAGCTCGCCTCCTATAAAGAGGCTTCTCAGAATCAGCTGTTTAGTAGAGACTGACTAAATACCTAGGTAGATTAATTGACCACCTACTCCTGCACCAACTCTACCCTACCTTATCGACTCAACCCACGCAGAAGAAGAAGTACCTGCATCTGAACCAGACAACCCTTTTATCTTTTTACTCTAGGATGGACGGTCATGAATAATAATCCAGCAAGTCCAGAGTAATAAAGTAATCATTCCGAACTCTGACTCTGGCTCCTACTTACATAACTTAAAGCAGAGATAACTAGTCCTTCTAGAGTCATATTAGTCTAGTCCTGCATCTCAATCTCAACCTCACCTAACATCATCCATCGACTTACTAGTACTGGGCTTATCATTATATACATATATATATTATATATCATTGGCTTTCTTTCTTCGACACAAGGCACATGCATCTACCAGCCAGGCTAGGCATTGAGATGGCTATGGCTATGGCTATCAGGGTAGGTGTTTGAGCAGACAGACTATGATCATAGAAGAAAAAGAAGAAGGTCCCTGTTGGCTGTCAGACATAAAGATCAATCTCTGGAATCTCTCCAATAATGTACAGTACATACATTCTTATCAGGGAAAAAAAATCAATCATACATCGTCAGTCAATAATTAATCTCCGCCAGGCTAGTTAGTCCAGTGGTAACTATGGTGGTGGTGGTGGTGCGCAAGCTGCGTAAGCGCAAGCGTAAGCGTAAGCATAATGAGCGTGTGTACAGTAAGTAGGGCATAGGCTACCTGGCTGTCTGTGTCTGTCTGTCTGGAGGATGGATGGATGGATGGATCACCGGATCACCTACCTGCTCCTGCTCCTGCTCCTGATTCTGCATCGATCAACCTTGTCTTACCTTACCTTATTATCGACTCATGCAGAATATTGAAGAAGAAGAAGAAGAAGAAGAGTAAGCCAAGTGCACCCCGAACAATCCTTTTTATTCCTCCTAGAAGGTCATTACATTATCAAGTAAGTCACCGACACTCTGGTTGTGGTGAGGTGCGAAGCAAGACCCATCTCATCCCATCTCATCTCGTACATATAATATTCGCACTTTGGCCATTGTCCTCCTGTATCCCATTCCAAACACACAGACCTCACTCACTCACTCACTTGCCCATTATCCTTGACTCCATCATCATCATCCAACGCGCGCGGCACTGCCGACCGGCCTATTACTTACTTACTTACTTGATTAATCGATACATACAAACACCAATACCGGACAGACAGATACTCACTATCAGCTATCTGCTATCCGCTACCAGCTACCAGGGCTATCAGGGTGTCAAGAAAGAGCAGAGCAGATAGCCCTGGAGACCACTGACTACTGACCACAGATCACAGACCACACAGACCGCGGACATATGTACTGTACAGTACTGTATGTATGTATGTATGGAGGCTCGTTCCGACGACAAGTCGACGACTGCTCGCTGTTCCGTTAGTAGTCTGTTCCATTCGGGCAGTCAATCTGAAATGAAATGAAATGAAAATCCGCAGGGGAGGCACGCTCCCCGATCTGGTTTGGTCATAGATAGAACGGTTCCGCATCCAGATCAAATCCTCGGACCGGGGGACAGGTTGTCCAAACCCAATGTCCGTCCGACATGGGGTCCGAATGAGGCAATGGCCTAGCTAGAGAGTGGTTGGTTATCACAGCTGTACATACAGTACTCATGGAAGTATGACGTCCAATGTAACTCCTCTGGACGGTACAGTTCATGTCTGGGTGAGGATACCATTTATCTAGGGCGTATACCGTCTGTACAAAACAGGAAAGAGGTGTGTATTATCCAGCTGGTAGATCGCAAGGTACATACAGACATACACACTATGCCTACCGAACCCCTTCCAACTTCCACCCTCCAACCCGGTCGAGCATGACCTGCAGCTCGGTCCGTCTAGCGTCTTGCAGAGCCAAAAAGAACCCAAAAGAACAAGCATCCAACTTACAGTAACCGGCCTGAAACACACGAGGATAGACGTCATGACGAGTCATGCAGTTCCCTAGTACCCGTAAACCCGACAAGCACCAAAACGCCAGACGCCCAGAATGCATGCACGTACTAGAAGTCATCACAAGTGGTAAGAGAGATGGTGACAATGCTGCTTGGGGAGTGAAAACGCATCGAGACACACTGGTCCACTGGTCAACAGCACCTGGACTTCCGCTTGGCCGTCTCCGGCTGGGCCTCGTCCTCCTCGCCCATGAGGCCGGGCGGGAAGCCGAGCCAGCTGCGCCGCTTGTCGCCGTGCCCGAGGCGGAAGCTGCCGGTGCCGTCGCCGAAGGCGGACTCGACGGACGCGAGCGCACCCTCGCGGCGGGCGGCGTTGGCGCGCAGCAGCGCGGCCTCGGCCTCGCGCTTGTTGCGCTGCTCGACCAGCTTGCGGGTGATGACGCGGAAGACCTCCTCGACGCCCTCGCCGTCCTTGGCGCTGACCTCGTGGCAGCAGTCCCAGCCGACGTCCAGCCCCCAGAAGCCGCTGCTGCGCTTGCTGTCGGGGCTCTGCAGGCCGCCGCCCAGCAGCGCGGTGGAGGCCGGGGGCGTCGACGCCTGCGACGGGTACAGCTGCTCGGCGACGTAGGCGATGGTGCGCTCGAAGGGCACGCGGCGGCGCGATGGGTCGAGGGCGACGATGTCCGACTTGGTGCCGACGACGTGGATGACGACGGGCTCATCCTCGCCCAGGTTCCGCTTCAGCTCGAGCAGCCAGCCGGTCATCTCGTCGAAGCTGCGCTCGTCGGTGATGTCGTAGCAGAGCAGGCAGGCGTCGGCGCCGCGGTAGTAGAGGCGGGAGATGCTGCGGAAGCGCTCCTGGCCGGCCGTGTCCCATATCTGCAGGCGGACGATGGTGTCGGAGGTCGTGTCGAGGACGCGTTTGGTGACGAAGGACGCGCCGACGGTGGACGTGATGTTTGCGGGGTCGAAGGAGTTCTTGACGTAGCGCTCCACGAGGGAGGTCTTTCCGACGCCTGGGAAGTCAGAAAAAAAAGACGAAATACCGATATTCGACGGAGACGACGTACCTTGGGCGCCGAGGACGACGATCTTGGCCTCGAGAGAGGAGCTCATGGTCTTGGTGTGGGGTTAGACGGACGTCAGAGGAGACGCGAACGCGGGGAACAGCAAGGGCTGGATGTGCATGATCCAACGGGGAGACGGCCGGTAAAGTAGTAGAAGAAGATCTCGAGAGGAAAGGGTCGTTGCCTTGGTGGTCAGCGTACGAGGTGCGAGACGGAGAGGGTGAGAATGATGGTGTCAACGGTCACCCCGTGGGATCGGGTGGTCACCAAGTCCGCGGAACCAGAGCACGAGATCAGCAGGTCAGAGAGAGAAGACTCTCGTCGTTTCCATGGCCGTCCTGGAGATCACCCGCGGCGTGTCTGTGATCCTATGCGATTCCCGGTGGACGTGGGAGAGAGACAGAGGCGAGCGTGACCTGGCCGTGGGTATGAGGCTCTCAGCTGGGAGCCTCGTCGCCCGCGCAGCGCCGGCGACAGCGGATGAGAGACAGCGTCATGGTGGAGCAGTCATCTCCGATGGAGCTGGATCTGGAGACGGGATGCTCCAGGCAGCTTCCCCAGATTGTCTGCAGGGCGACAGATATCATCGAGGCACTCTGCAAGGGTCTTGGCCATGTCGTCACATACCGAGTGTTCGACCCACTGCAGGTCCGCGGTTCAGCGTTGATCTATATCCCCTCCGCGATCTCAGGCTTCAGCGGGAACAGGAGCATCGGATGGGCAATCTGTCCATAGGTCACTGCATACCTGCCGATACATGGTGCGCAACGAGAATGACTGACGCAGACATCGTTTTGGCTACATCTCTGTGCTCGTAGCTTTCATTTCCATCTACATACCCCTGTCCGCCGGTGTCTATGTACAGCAAACAGCATGATCGGTACCTAGCTGATATATATATATATATATGTATGTATATATGTATATGTATATACTACGGATGACGTTCGAATTCGATTCTTCGATCCATTCCATCTTCCGTCCTTCGGCTTGTCGAATTCAACTCCAAACTCTTTCCGTTCCCAGTCAGACCAAACCAAAAATGCTATAAGATCAATAAACAACATGCCGTATCTCATAACTCCACAACCACCGGCTTGTTCCCCAACCGCCCACTGTTCCGATACATGCACGCCGCGTTCACCATCCACCCGCATCCGCGGTTCTCTCCGCCCCAGACGCGCGCCCACGCGACGCCCAGGATCCCGTACACCACGACCCTGGCGGCGTCGACCCACGCGCGGACGTCGACCATGTCCCGCAGCAGGCCCGTCACCAGCATCATCACCCCTCCCGTCCGCCTGTTCTGCGCCGGGAGCCAGACCCGGCGGCTCTCACACAGCCGCTCCCACGCCCGCTGCGCTTCGTCCCAGAACACGGGCTCCTTGCCATATCCCGCATGCACATGCCCGAAGACGTGCAGCGCGGGCCGGACGCGCCAGACTTCGGACAGCAGGAACGGGCACCCTGCCGAAAACACGGGGGACAGGTCGCAGTGGTACGCGGGCGGCGTGTGCGTGACGAGGATGTCGGTCTCGACGGGCACGGTCGAGGACCAGGCGTCGTGGTGCGGGGGGTAGGTGAAGGCGTGTTCGGGGCCAAAGGGGACGAGGGCGGGGATCTGGGGGGCGCCGTATATCGTCAGTGATCGTGACCGCGTTGTTCCTGTCGGCGATGGGGAGGACGGGAACGAGAGCGTCACGGAGGAGTGCTGCAGGTAGTGGATGTCCCCCCAGTCGATCCGGTTGAGGTCCCTCTCGTAGTCGTAGTCCTCGAGCGAGCGGATCGACGCCGTCATCGTCGACGAGGACATGGACACCTCCCCCAGGGTCTTGTCTTCATCCTGCTCTCGGTCCTCGCTCCGCCGGGACCGCCGGTCGAAGAAACTGTCATGGTTCCCACACACCACGACCTTGTGCCTGTGCGGGAGAGACTTCAGCCAGTCCACCGCGGCCTGGATCTCGCGCAGGCTGCCGTCGTTGCTGAGGTCGCCGGCGTGGATGAGCAGGTCGCCGTCCGGGACGTCCTCCCAGCGCTGGGTGTGGGTGTCGGAGATGCAGACGACGCGGATGGGACGGGCGCCGTTGGGAGAGGGCTGCGGCGGTCCGCGCAGGTGCAGCAGGAGGGAGTGGATCGGGTAGAGGAGCGAGAGGAGGGGGGAGGAGAGGAGGTAGGTGAGCGGGGGGCGGGGGTGGAAGGGGGAGGACATCTTCCTCGCCTGTCTGGTCTTGCGGAGTTTTGACGGTGAGGTTTCTCCGGTGAACTGGCGGATTTGGTCGAGTTCAAGCCATCAACCAGGAGGTGGATAGAATCGGGTTAGGTGTTCAGTTGGGTTGGCTGGATAAAGAAAAGGTCGGGTGAGATTCGGCGGTAGGTCTGGAAGTATCTAGGCACCTCGGGATGTGGTGGTTCAGACGATGCACCGTGCAGGAGACAGAGGTTCCAGCGGTGAAGAGAGACAGAGACAGGAACTAAGAATCTCCTTGGTCAGCTGTGTGGTGAGAGGCGCGATGGGCGCAGACGCTGTCTCTGCATTGCCGGTTCGAGGAAGATGTGAGGTTGAAGACTGAGTATGGACAAGGCGGAGGAGTCACGGCGTCCAGCCGCGACAGCCAGCAGACAGCATCTCTGCGCTGCCTGCAGGAACCAGAGAAAATAGAGTAGATAGATTCATATCTGAGTATTATATTTTATTTTTCTGTCTCATGTTGCAACAATATCCATGGAGAGAGAACCGGCCGTGCGTGCCGGCGCCATGAGTTCATCCACATCCGGCCATCGTCACCACGGCGTCTTGCGGCTCTCGCGTCCCTCAGCCCCGTCTTCACCGTCTGCATCTGCTCTTCTCTCCATCCGCTCCTCTCACAACATCCACAATAAACACCGTCATCTCGACCAGCTCTCCGTGAACGCCATCGGGAGAACTGTTGCATCCGCATCGGCCGCTGCACGCAGACAGCCCTGACGGTCCCTCGCCAGCCACGGGCGGCCCACGGTCGCCAGCCAGAGTTCGCAGCTCCCTTCATCTTCTCAACCTGACTTCATCTCCCTCTCGACCCGTCCTCCATCCGCCCCGCGACTCTTCGCCTCCCCCTCGTTCTCTTCCTCTTCTCCCTCCCCGTCCTATCCGCTGCCCACCGCCCCCCTCCGGTTCTTCATCCGGTCGCTGCTTGCGGTGCTTGCTTCGGACCCCTCCCCCCTCTCCTCTCTCTGCCTCTCTCTGTCTTCTAACCGCACGACCCGCGGCGTCTGCCCACGGCCCAACAGGTACCTCCTCACCACCTCCCAGCGTCCCTCCCGCCCACGCCTCGTCCCTGGCCCTCCCGGCTGCAGGATGATGAATGGGGTTGATATAAAGAAGGCAGTGCTCAACAAAGGAAAGCAGATGGCTAGCGTCGCCGCCTCCGCCGCCAATGGCAACGGCGGCAAGAAGAGGAGGAAGGGTACCGATCTCAAGCCCATCGTCACCAATGACGCCCCCCCGCTGCCCGACTCCAGCGCCGGCAGCACCTCCAGCCAGGGGTGAGTCGAGTCCTTTACTGGACCAGGTGAAAAATGCTGACCACGGCAGCATCTCCGTCTCGTCCCCCCACCACGGCAAACCCGTCTACAACAGCGCCCCGCTGTCGCGCTCCCCCTCCCCCTCCTCCTCCGACGACCCGGACGAGGCGACCGCCGACGAGGAAGACTCGGAAGACTACTGCAAGGGCGGCTACCACCCCGTCCAGATCGGCGAGACCTACAACAACGGCCGCTACGTCGTCATCCGCAAGCTGGGCTGGGGCCACTTCTCCACCGTCTGGCTGTCGCGCGACACCGTCACCGGCAAGCACGTCGCCCTCAAGGTCGTGCGCTCCGCCGCCCACTACACCGAGACTGCCATCGACGAGATCAAGCTGCTCCAGCGCATCGTCCAGGCCAACCCCAACCACCCCGGCCGCAAGCACGTCGTCAGCCTGCTCGACTCGTTCGAGCACAAGGGCCCCAATGGCGTCCACGTCTGCATGGTCTTCGAGGTGCTGGGTGAGAACCTGCTGGGCCTGATCAAGCGCTGGAACCACCGCGGCATCCCCATGCCGCTGGTCAAGCAGATCACCAAGCAGGTGCTGCTCGGCTTGGACTACCTGCACCGCGAGTGCGGCATCATCCACACCGACCTCAAGCCCGAGAACGTCCTGATCGAGATCGGCGACGTCGAGCAGATCGTCAAGAAGTACGTCAAGGAGGAGCCCAAGAAGGAGAACAAGGAGGACCACCGCAACGGGCGCCGACGGAGAAGGACCCTCGTCACCGGCAGCCAGCCGCTGCCCAGCCCGCTCAACGCGAGCTTCAACAACCACGAGTCGTCCAAGTCGCATAGCAGTCTCAGCCAGGTGGTCAACAGCGAGACGGATGATGAGAAGCAGAAGCAGAGGGAAAAGACGACGTAGGTCGCCTTCGCTCGCGTCCCCCCCCCCTAGGTTTTGGAACTAACTGTTGAGGTAGTGACCTGCTGGAAAGAGAGGTATCCGGCATATCTCTCGACAAGAACGCCTCGGACCAGCCGCCGGACAAGGATTGGGCAAACGAGATCATCTCCGTCAAGATCGCCGACCTGGGCAACGCGTGTTGGGTCGGGCACCACTTCACCAACGACATCCAGACCCGGCAGTATCGCTCGCCGGAGGTCATCCTGGGTGCCAAGTGGGGTGCCAGTACGGACGTGTGGAGTATGGCCTGCATGGTATGTGACTGGTCCGATCGATATCCGAACTGTGCGACATGCTAACCTTTCTGCTAGGTCTTCGAACTCATCACCGGAGACTACCTCTTCGACCCACAGTCCGGCACGAAATACGGCAAGGACGATGACCACATCGCGCAGATCATCGAACTGCTGGGCTCGTTCCCCAAGTCGCTCTGCCTGTCCGGGAAGTGGTCCCAGGAGATCTTCAACCGCAAGGGAGAGCTCCGCAACATCCATCGTCTCCGGCACTGGGCGCTGCCGGATGTGCTGCGGGAGAAGTACCACTTCAGCGCCCAGGAGAGCAAGGAAATCAGCGACTTCCTCCTCCCGATGCTGGAGCTCCTCCCGGAGAAGCGCGCCAACGCGGGCGGTATGGCGAGCCACCCGTGGATGAAGGACACGTTAGGAATGGACGGGATCGACCTGGGCATCCCGCCCGGCAGTCGAGGCGAAGGCATCGAGGGATGGGCATGCGAGGTAAAACGGAGGTGACAGCTGCCCCTGCAATAGGTGCGCGGACTCCGTCATCTGGTGGCCCTGTTCGAGCATGTCTCGCTTGACACGAATGCAATGAATGGTGTTGTGATTGCCCTGTCGGATAGAACCGGTGAGACATCGGATGGGTCCGAGTTGACTGACGATCTCTTTTGACGATACGGATGGTCGGTTGGCTTTAATGGTCGGTTTTGTTGGTCCTAGTTTGGTTCCCCGGTTGGATTGGATGGTTTTTTTTTATCTTCCTTGCTTCTTCGACTTGGCGCTTGCAGCGCTTCCTTCCCTAACATACTTTCCCTCCCTCCCTCCCTCCCCCCCCCTTTTTCCCCCTCCGCGTTCATCATAGAGCGCTGCCACGCCATGTCATGCCTCATCATCTTTTGTGTCTGTCTGTCTGTTTGTCTGTCTGCATCTTTTCCTGCATTTGTTCGCTGCTGCGATGAGATCATGAACTTGATCCATTGTGGATATCCGGTGAACAAGCTGAGTCGGAAGAGTAGACATACATACATACAGATCGCATCACACATTCACACCATATTATGGCATACACAACATACATTGCTGTCTTGCTATTCTGTTTCCAAATGCTTTGCAAGGGTTATTGCTGGTTTTGCGTGCGCTGCCGACGGGGTATATCTGATCCTATTTTAAAATTATAACTGTGTTGCCTTGCGTGTTGAGCACCGCGGTATGTGGTCCGGTACGGTACGGTACGGTGTAATACATGCTTGCCTAGGTCTGTGGATATATGATTTCAATGAGATGAGATGAGACGAGCTGAGCCGAGATAAGATGAGACAGATATGAATTCTGAGCCATATTGCTATTCATTGGCGGATGTGGGGAGTAGTCGAGTCGCCTGTCTTGTATCTATACAAAAACTAAACTGGAGCAATCTTTATATCTGGTATCTCATTGTTTTCAGGTGACTTATGTTTCCTTCCTGTTCCGATGGCGATGTGTTGGCCGGTCATGCGCTTGCTCAGCGGTGTTCCAGTATGGACAGAGTACTCCATTCATACTACTACTAAGTAAGCCCAACCGCAGCGTGGCAGGCAGACTTGGAACTGCTCCATGCTCATCCAGGTCGAGAATAGGGTACAGTACACTACAAAAGGATCTCAGAGCCTATATATACGCGGAGCAGAATCAACTGCTGGAGAACTATCCAATTGTTATGAGCTAGCTACTAGCTAGCTACAGTACCTGGCTGCCTATTCAAATAGATAGATAGATAGATAGATAGATAGATGTAATGAAGCAAGCTATTATGTATCTATCTGGATGCTTTAAAAATCTAAACAGTTCAACAACCCTGTTCTGTTCCATCCCCTCTCTGACTGACTGGCTGGCTAGTTTTTTCTCGCTATGCTATGTAGAGAAGGGAAGAGGAGAAAAAAGAAGAGACCTTTTAGTTGGAACAGTAAAAAAAAATCATACCTACCTAGGTCTAGATATCTACCTAGAGACTCGTATAATAATATATGTATTATATATATATGTCTAAGTAGCTACAGCTGCGACAGAGATCGAGACTGAACCCAATGAAAGTCTTAACCTCCAGCTCGATTACCTTGCTGTTCCAGTACATATATATATACATATAGTTCTAGTATTCTGCTTTTTGATTGCGATGTCTTGTTTAATCTGCGTGAGGACATATCTTAGCAGATACATAGATAGGTACCTATTATTCCTGGGTAACTAACTGTAACGACAGGCCTAGATAACTAGACCTAAAGGGGTCGTTGGTTTATCTTGAAGACAAGAAACAAGGGGGTGAGCAATATAAGAGCAAGAATAGACCTGTGTTACTAGCAATGCCTATATGACAGGTTGCTATGTGAGTCGACCACGG
>Ga0207841_1000119_pt1 | contig 88704 bp, 61 predicted proteins | sample HigsolmetaGSP18D_FD_184846 | JGI IMG/M metagenome (GOLD analysis project Ga0207841, IMG submission 184846) | High solid enriched microbial communities from the Joint BioEnergy Institute, USA - SP1-8-D (SPAdes) | ecosystem: Engineered > Bioreactor > SSF (Solid state fermentation) > Aerobic >... | reverse complement strand
GGGGGGGGGGGGGGGGGGGGGGGGGACCCATATGTGCAAAAGGTATGGGGACATTGTGGAGTGGGCGGAGAAGAGGCGGGTTTCGAATGTGAGGCATATTTGATTGAGGATGCGTTCTGCATTTTAGCTTTTCGGATATGCAAAGGGAGGGCGCCCCAGGGCTTATCCTTTCACTGGCAGATTTTTATGAATAGCGATGCAAACATGAAATATGGATGAATAAGCTCATGACGGTTTAAGCTTGACGAAACATTATGTACCCATAGAGATTTAATTGCTTATAATCTGATATCCAGCTGTGATATCTATGAATTCATGTGCTCTAAAGTTGAAAAGTTCCTCGTCCGATCTGGACCGTCTGTCTATATGTACTCACCTCTAAGGCCATTCATGAAATTCTTCTAAATCCCCTTGATTCACCTTTTCGCCGCAGAACCCATATCCTCTACGGCGTCCTCCCGGTCCCAACTCTCCACTTCCAGCTTCCTGACCCTGCTCTCGATGTCTTGTATGCGCTGCCTCCACGTCGCCTTGGCCTCTTCCTGCAGCGCCCACATCTTCTTGAACTGCTCCGTGACGAACGGAGGCAGCGGCGTCTTACGCGCGACTCTGTAGTCGTACGTGACGATCTCTTCATGGCACCGGGCCGCTGGACGCTGGCGCGCCTCGGAAAGGATGATGACATGCAGCTCGAAGGCGGATTGGTCGGAGGGGAATGATGATGGGTCGTGTACCAGTTTCTGGTAGACGGTGATCTTGTCCGGCCATTTCATGGGCTTGGATGGAGGGTGTTGATCAGCATCCTACCTGACAGCTTGTGGGAATAGAAGACAAAGAACGGGTGTGCAGCTTACAAACTTATAATCGACTTTTATACTCCGAAGGATCAGCCCAATGCCGGTCGAATTGACCATGTTCATCCACTCCTTCTTGTGAGCGGGATCGATGTGGATAGCGTAGTTGCGCATGAAGTTTATCCTCGCGGTCTCAGCGTATCTCACGTAGGTGACGTTATTAACGTGTCCTGTGTACGGTAGAATTCTGTTAGATTATCGGAATGAAAGACAGGGCAATTTGACCGGTGTTGGAGAAAAGCCTACCCTTGTATCATCGTCAGCTCATTCCGTAACCATCTTGAAGCAGCGTGCGTAGTATCAGAGGGATTTAGAATTTAGAGGACACGGATAAGATGTTAAAAGCCTTACCATGACATCCTATTCTCATAAACCCCGGTGATACATTAGTAATGTCTTCATCTGCAGCAGGAGCTTCCAACAGTGGAATTGCCATGTATGTACCATCTCTCCCCAAACCACATTATGCCGGAACAGTCCCCTTCTGGTCTCGTCCGTCAGGAAGCCCTCGCTCCCCGCGATCAACTCGCGCCAATGCCTCGCGAGCTGTTGGAGTATCTGCCCGGCCTCCTCGACCTGGTGCGGCTTCAGCCCGAACATCAGACACTTCCCTATCCGCCTCTTCGTCATCGTGAGCCATCGCGGATCAAGGGCCGGCGATTTCGACGGCGGCGCGGGACTCGCGTCCGAGCTCGAAGATAGCGGCGAGGGGGCAGCATTCTGCCGTGCGGAGAAGGTCGACAGGGGACGTAGAGCCGTGGACAGGGAAGGCTGCGGGATAAATGCAGAGCGCTGGAGAGGCACCTGCAGGCGCCGCGGTTGCACGATGCGGCTGGCGATCATCGTGCGTCTGTGTTTGATATTCGACAAGAGGAATAACGAGAGGTTTTGACGGGGCTCTTGACAGTGCCGCCGGAAGCTCCCATAATAATGTCTTTGATGCGGAGGGCGTGCCTGGCACTCGGCGACTCGGTTAACCCCGCTTCGCTCTCCACCGGCCCAAGTGCCCGGGGCCAAGGCCCGAGACGGCGGGATGCTGCTCAGGTACCGAACCGAACCCTACTCCGTAGGTACCTAGGTTATGGACTGCAGGTTCTCCGGAACAAATGCCGACTCAGTCGAATGAACAGAAGCGATTCTACCAGCAGAAAAGTGTGTTCACACAGCATTATTATCACGGGTTGGTCGTGGGTTTCAAGTTGGATATACTACTGCGAACTTGTAGACCCCGCTTGCGACAGATGGCGTCATTCCAAGCTCAAGAGACTCGTATCTCCAAGCTCTGCCCCGGCTCTATGTGAGGGCGGCATACGTGCGCCAGATGCTCTATCAGTTGAGTGCATAGTCAAAAAGTCTCCAGATACTCCATGCATGCAAATTGAGTTTGATTCCGTTCAGCTATTAAAGATGGCTAGATTTCCCTACCGGTTTCCTTTTCTCCTCATCATTGTTCAATGCTAAGGCCTTTAGACGTTGTCTAGGCTGATAGTATAATCCAAGCCTCCTCAAATCATCCTATTGCTTCCAGAATGACTGCATTGCTTTCATGCTCCCAATCCTCCGAAGATTAACATATAGCATAACTCAAAGCATATGCTCAGCATATGCTCAGCATTTGCCCAGCATTTGCCCAGCAATTGACCGACTTCAGGAACTCGCTTAATCAGTTGCGCCGGAAACAACATGCTTGGGAGCTGCAGACCATACAGCAACTTCCAGATCTCTTGCTCTGAACCCCCTATGATCCATGGCAACAATGAACGCCACCTTGCTTACCACCCGCTGTAGTCTCTGCGGCAACACAGTGAACCTCCTGCGCTGTTCTCGTTGCAAAGTCATGTTCCACTGCAACCGCGAGCATCAAGTCGTCCACAACCACACCCATAAATTAGACTGCAAGGCCATCGCTAAATGGCGCGACATCGTCGACGACGAAGAACGAAAGCTGCGCTCCCATGCTGATAAACTGTTCACCTCTTCCGTTGGGCGCTTCTGGGATTTCGAGGAGGCGGGTGACTACATGTCGGTACGGTTCAGTCTCATTGATGCTTTGCGGGGGTGTCAAGACACGCGCTTCTGTGGAGGCGCAGCTGGACCACGCCATGGACATGCTGCGGCTATCCCGGAGTGACAACTTGGGTGTGCGGCACGTAGTACCCGCGCTGATGCTGCGGTTGAATAGGGATCAGGAGTGCTGCGATTTTGTCGGGTGGTGGAGCACGACAGGAAACAACGGGGATTACGATTGGGGGAACATGAAGTCGCCTTATCTGGATATCAAGAATGATGACGTCTTCGAGCCCGTCGAGTACTTGTGCAACGGCTGGAATCTCCTCTGTGACCTCAGTCACGTAGTCGCAGTTACACTCCTGAAGATCAAGCTACTGCTGGACTTGACTGCGTTGCAGAATTCTGCGGCTATGGGCGAGAAGGGCCCCCGCGAGATCCTCGGTGGCATCAGCGGCCGGCTCTGCAGAGCCCTATCATCTCTGGGAACAAAGATATCCTGGGACGCAAGGATCATACGGCAGTCATCAACGAGCTGACGGCACAAGTGGATACGCTTTACAAGTTCGTCAAGAAGGCGAACAAGCACTTTTTGGCCAGGTCTGCTGGATCCGGGCCCGCCCTCGACGGAGCAAGTGGTGCAGATCCGGCCTGGTAGCGTGGAGCAGATGCAAGGGACGCTATATTACTTGTACGATGCGTGGGTTGAGACACCAGGAGCGATCGAAGTGATCAGGGAAAAAAGTGAGAAAGGACGTATCTTATTAACATCTCCATATCCTGAAGGGACAGAATACCACGTTAGGGAGGTCGCTTGAGCGCCAGCAACAGCCAAGTTCACCCTGGAGACGATATCAAGAGTTCAAGACATTGACCAGGCTCTCGTTCTTTCTGAATATAAAAGTTTAAATTGATGGGTATTCGGATCGAGAAGTGGCCATGCAACATAGAAGGTGAGATCAAAGATTGGTGTAACAGATTGGGACTTCGAAATAGAAGGCACCGTTCCAGGCCCAAAAACGGAAACTCTGCCAATCCACGCACCTTATTCATGCCCGGGGGTTGTAAGCAGACAGCAAAGTCAGTATATAAAAAAAATATCCTATCGAAGCCTCAGATGTGACGGACCGCAAAGCAAAGGCAGGATATACTCCGCACGCCATGGTAACTTACGACTTTCCCCACGTGCCACGCCGCGGGACGACGTCACCGACATCTTCCGGCCAGGGAAAGCAGCATCGGCAAGTCCATCTCCACAGTATGTTGAATCCTACTTTCGTTACCTACCACCTTCTCTTATTTTCTTTCAAGACGAATTTTTAAGTTGCTCTAGTGGTCAATCTACTCCTCCTGACGGAAAGGCCATACATAACAAAGACCACGGAGCTTGTGACAACCGCAGCCATAATAAACCATGACCGTGAACCCAGACCTCCGTCGACAGGTCATAAACATCTACAAAGGCAAGACATACCATCTCTATCCTCCTCCTTATTCTTCCCACGTTCTTTTCTCCTCTACAAAGAAGCAGACAAAGAAGAAGAAATCCCGATTTTCCTCACAGCCTTCTTTCTCCGAACTAACTCCAATTGCAGAGCTCCTCAACCTCGGCCGCAACTATCCGCTCGGATACGAGTACTTCCGGAATCGACTGCACCGTGCGTTCTCGAGCCAGGCGCACCTCCGCGACGAGGAGCAGATCCGGAAGGGCATCGAGAGGGCGGAGTTTGTGAAGAAAGGTATGTATCGTACCGTCCTCTTTTTCATTGGCATTTTCTTGGGTGAACCCGACCGGTGATTTTGTTTGGGCGCAGTCAATTCCTGGGAGGACTCTGGATTATAGAAAATTCAAAGGGTGATTAGAGATCGGTTACTGATTGACGAGTTTCCGTCTCTTACAGAGATCGAGGCCATGTGAGTCCGCAACCATTTTCTTCCTATTCTCTCTACTGTTGAGCACATTCTCGAGAAGTAACGCCGCTATCATTGGCTGTGATATTAGCATATTTTGATGTCTCCATGTATTACTTTGACCCCATTGACAGTATCCTTCACGCAATCTTTTGTATGCTGCTTTGCCTACGGACTTCAGAGAACAGATCCAAATACAATGGATAGAAGCAAGATCCATGAAAAAGACCTGTTGAATTGTGGACTTTTTCATATGTGACACATCTGCCTATGTATTCGAATCAATTCATCCAAACCGCATGTTTCCCATTTCATAACATCATGCCAAAAAGAACCCGCAGACCAGGAAAAGAATTCTAACAAGAAGAAACAGGTACTATCTGAGGCGATATCGCGCTATGAAGCGATATGAGAGCCGATAGCACCAGTTATCCGATGGCATCCTCCAAACACTAGCGAGAACGAGCCAAGGGTATATATAAGGTATAGAATGAAAATGAAAACAAAACAAATTCGGGGTATCACAAAATATGACATGAGAGAGACCACCTTCTTTTCAAACAGCCAACACTTCCACCTGTCCTTTTCTCTCTTAATTTTTTTTCTTTTTTTCTCTTCTTTTTTTTTCCCTCCCAGAGATTATCTCTTCTGACCCCACCAAGCACTCACTTCAAGACACTCGCCGCTGGCAACGCCGCCCTTCTGGAACAGATCTGCAGTCATTGCAGCCCACCATCTCTCCCATTCATCCCTACTCTTTCCACTTGCTTCCATCAGTATGGGCTCCAAGCCTTCGATCATATGGATCACTGTGAGCAGCGCCGTATGCCGTAACGCAAGTTGGTCTTCACTTAGCGCTTTGCGCGGGTTGCCGGATGTATCCTTGCCTTGTCCTTCTCGTTCCCACCGCACCTCTCCAAGCGGGATCGCAATTCGACGGCTGTCGGTACTCTTGAAGACATCAGACTCGGTGGTAAAGGCCAGGCCGATGGTGGCGCATGGCAGTGGTGTGAGCTTCCGACGGTCAAGCGCGGCCTCCACCCAGGAATTGTAATCCTGGAGGTACTTGTTCTGTGCCTTTGCAAAGGGAGTCGCGGATGAAAATGTATAGGTTGCAGTCGCGTCGGCAAGCTCTTGATCCTTTCCCGACAGACCAGGAGCCGGCGCCGGGTTAGGAAGTAACGTTCGGAATACCAAATCCGAATCCCAGACCTCGAGGATGCCTCCAGACTTGAGAACACGCAATGGTTCACTGAGCAGGTGGGCCGAGCTCGATGGGCACAGCCCTGCGTCCTTGATGAACACAAAATCAAAGTATCCATCCGGGAAGGGCAGACGCGATTTGCGCAGATCGTGTCGCTTGAACTGCCAGTTTATTCCCTGCTTGCGTATGTCGGGCGCAACTGATATGATGTCCAATCCGGTGAAGGAGATGTCGGTGTGGCCTTTGCGTGCAAAGTAGTCGTGGCACGTACTCGACCAGAAGCCGGATCCGCATGCCAGCTCCAGGACTCGCTTGGGAGGGTTTTCGTCCAACTGAGGTGCGCAGAAGGGGCCCCCAAAGACGCGCATCAGCAGCAACGAGCGCAGCATCTGACGGTGGATTTCGGGGAGGTCGCATGGCAGCGGATATGGGTTCTCAGAATCCCGGAAGTAGATGCGATCATTATTCTGTCTGACGAGGGGGTATGCCGTGTGATCCGTCGCAGAGGCGAGGGACGACGAGGACGTAGCCGTCAGGCGGCCCGTCGAATTGGACATGTAAGGTTTCAGGTCGGCGCTCCAGCTGAGCGTGGGAGCCGTCTGAGGGGGGTAGAATGCGGCGCTGGACATCATGATGCTTGCTTCAGAGGCGCTCTTCTCATCCAAGGTAGCTGTCGTACGGACGGCGATGCGGTTGTTCTCGCAGTCGACGGTCGCATTCTCACCGCGCGGGCGCCTGTGACGGGCATCAGAGGGGAGGAGGAGGATATGTTAAAAAGCCGTTTGGGAGAAAGGAGGGACGGTGGGGCGGATGAATCCGTGCTGACGGTCGAGCCCGTCCGTCCGCGGCCCCTTGGGCGGAGTTGGCGGACTCATCAGTGCGGCTCCGATGCCAAACCGGGGGGCGCGAAAAAAAACCATCAGCGTCAAGGGGCAATGCGACGCTCTGGCATCGCCGGATTCAACGGCTTTCTCCCCGTTGGGAGATTGATCATGCTGGACATGGTCTCCCGCGGACCAGGTCCGGGCGATCAGAAGAGTCAGATCGTCATCCTCGATCCTCATCATCCCCGACAGGTTAATTCTTACGGAGTAGGGCCGCCCGCATACGGGTGCATAATAATTTTCGTCTTCTCGCCGCTCGGCTACGGGCAGCGCGCCCAGAGCCGAGAGACTCGACAACGTCTGTCATATGCAACTCAATGCCGTCCGTCGGGACGCCCTGACGCTGGGGCATCTCGCACGTGCGGCCGGCTGAAGCGAGACGCCTCGCGGACGGCTGTCTTTGCGGCCACGCGAACGACGCCTGCACAGTCGCCTGCAGTGTGGGCTAAAACCAAGACCTCAGCGTCGGGTGGGTCATCGCGCGATACTCGGTACGGAGAATTCAGAATCATAATGCAAAAGAAAGATCGATATTTGAAACTCCAGCAGTGTTTTTCTACGACGGCCCGGGAGATCGTTTACGGTAAACAACGATCTGACAGCACATATCCACCACCGGTTGGACGGAGAATACCCGACGCAGTGGGTAGTATTCTGCCTAAATGATAATCAATCGCAGCCCTGTAAAGGTTTCGAGCATCAGGGGATATCCTGGTATGAGTATTATTATTATCGGTGTTGTCACCTGATCAACGATTTTTCCCTCTGTTCCAGAATTGGCAAGTCGATCAGCTCGCCGGCAGCACAGGGACCAAAAAAATATTCACGTCAACCGGGGAAGTTTTCGCATTATTCTCCAAGTTGCCCCGTGGGCAGGCTCCGACATGCTGCTAGATCGCTCAAGCATCGAGCGCCCGCACCCCTGGATCCCACGGAGCCCTTGGGGAGACAGGCCGGGAGCCAAGTCCGCTGCCCCTGAACGGCTGCTCCGTACGGACGGGTGCGCTGCATCTGGTACCTGACTAGCAGCGATATCTCTCTTGGACGTCGGACCGCTCCCCCGTGTTGCCCTGAAGGGTTATGCAACCGCGCTCTGAATGGTGGACGCATGACATGGCAGGCAGGGGGGCCGACCGCTGCCCCTTGCACTTGGTAGTGTCCGCCGCACACGCCCATCCTCGCTATTGTCCAAATGCTCGGTAGCAGTGGTCACAGCAATGATCGCATTGATTTGCATCCGCTTACGAGTTTGTTACAAAGTTAGAACCTGACCGCGAGCGAGAGCCAAAGCCAAGCCGTCCACTTGCCAAAAGAAACAATGTGTAATAAGTCGATGGGCCCGGTTTGACTTTCTGCAACGCACTAGCAACCACCGTCCGCTGAGCCACGACCGTGGGCTCGGGAACCGGAAGCCTGCTTCCATCCGTGCACTATCATCTACTATATGCTACTGCGTACTATCCATCCCCAATAACCCGGGAACAGGAACCTCGCCGGCGTTGTCCAGTGTTCCAGTTTCCACCATGACAGTGGCAGCCATCGTCAGCCATGTGGCCCGTGTGAAATAATACAGTTCGGCGGCGCGCCGGGGAAGGGGAAGCCTGTGATCCGGACCCTAATTAATGGATCCGGATCTTCCCTTCCCCCTTCCTCCCTCTCCCCCCTATTTTTTTGAGTCCGTTCCTAGGAACCTCGACATGCGAGGAGATTGACTAGTTGTTAGATACTAGGTAGTAGTTACCAATATTATGGAACAGGTTGAAACCTGAAAGCGGCCCGGATCCGACGGACACACGCGCACACGCACACACGCAAAGGCCCTTGCCGACCATGATCTATCCCATGATTCCCATCATGGACATGGAGGTTACCACATGGACGGAGTCCTTAGTGCAGTTTCACAAGTTTCATCAACTTGATACGCCCGGTTCCCATCATCGCAATTAACAGCACGTCCACACTACTAACAACAACCTGTACCCCGTATCGTCGAATTGCCTTTTTGGGACTTTGCGTCAGTCAGTTTGACGTTGACTCTGTCTCTTGTCTCTTGACTCTTGTATGAGCTCGGTGTCAATGTCAGTGTCAGTGTCACTGCTGAGATTAAATTATGATAACTATTACTGTAGGTGGGAAAGGGCCAGTTCGGTTCAGTGGGTTTTACTTTGACACGCAGTACACTGTACAGAGTAGGAGGGGGAAGAGGGATCAATTCCAACCATGAAGCACCGACATGGGACCTACCAGACATATAAACTACTACTACAGTGCAGTACAGAGCAGACGTGATCAAGGAGAAGTGGTATGTGGATATGTACAGTAGATAGCCTACCTAAGTGGGTACAGTGCTATCAGCAGCCGATATAAATGAGATGATATGCAGTACAGTACATTAGATAGGTATGTATAACTTCTTTTCTTTCAGCCAGTTCAGCCAGCTTGGAATCAGATACCTTAGGAATCATCACAGTGGGCAGAGGGGAAAAAGATGTACTGTACTATAAAAACACCGAACACAGCGTGCAAGGTACAGCTGGATGCAACATCGCCTGATCTGTTGATCCTTTTGGAAGACAGCCAAGAGAAATAGAGAAGAAATATATATCTAATTTCAAGCGCTCATTCGTATTTGTATGTGGGTATTAGGTAGTTTTGGAGGATTTCTCACATACCCGATTTGTTCAAGGTTGTCGAGGATTAAGATATAAGGAAGGAATCCATGCACGGACGTTCTTTCAGCGATTGTGAAAGCTCAGCTGAAAATACTGATTTATAGACTAGGTATCTAGGAATCTATGGAAAGATGGCGTTGTTGTCAATGTGTCCGGAGGGCCACAGAAGATGGGAGAGTGGTTGAATGGGGCGAGGAGCCTAAACCGGTGTGACGGTCCTGTCAGTGTAGCATAGTGCCTCATTTGCCTTGTCATCTCTGTCAAAAACCAGCACAAACCTGGCTAGCATACAGGTCTTTCTATCATGCTCATGTTATTACGGCACTCCACAACGCTGCATCATCTTCACCTGTCTCTACTTCAGACACGCAGATTTGAGACTCTGCAACCTTGGACCCGAGTGACTGCCTCCGAGAGTCTAATCGCAATATTGACCTCATCCGGCCACTGGCTCCTCCTTGTATATACTAATGTCAGCCCTGAGTCTTTTAAGACTGCTTGGCAAATCAGAGCCCAGAAAATGTCCGTCTGTACAGCTTGAAAGGGTGAGCCGGAATCGACATTAATATCACACTCTTGAAACCTCCACTTGTCAAGTACTGCCATTTCAACAGGAGTCACCACACTCGTTACTCCCTAGCGGCATGGGAGTAACGCTTTCGAATTTTCTTTCCTTCTTGAAGAAGCGTTTGTCAAGAAAGAAACGACGGCTAGGGCCGTCACCTATTTCGAGCCTGCCCGTTGAGATCGTGCTCGAGATCGTGGCCCTTCTCAATCCACCGTCGCAATTGCGCCTCGCATTGAGCTGCAGATCACTTTTGGCGATCATCGACAGCTCTGGAGCCCTCCAACGTTCGAGCCAGTTTCGGCCCCCGATTGACTTTTCCTGCCGGTGGCGCGCCCCGAGGCGTACCGCTGATGCCTTTCCATCGGAGTGGTGGTAGCTGCTCCGGCACCTCGAGAATCCTCAATGGCGATGCTGTTCCACATGTCTCAAGCTCCATCCTGCCAGCGAATTTCCAGCCGAGGACCTGGCGCGAACTGCGGAGACGCGGACTTGCGTTTTTGGGCCGCTCGCGGGACTCGTCAATCTCCGTCCATGCATCAACCTGACATTTCGTGACAAGAGAAAGCTGGTTGCTAAAATAAGGGCGGAGGGATCTGAGGCCGTAGAGCAGCCCGAAGACTCTCCAGGCGCGAGACCCTACGCGAAGGGTGATATGAGCACTAATACTCCGTCTTTCTGGCATGAATGCTCCCATAATTACAAGTACGGGGTGACAGTACTTACCAGAATCAATCCAATCTTGCAGGAGGACGGTGACTTGCTCATCCAAACTGAATACAGCGTGACCGGTAATTGTGGCCCAGTAGATCTATACACACTGCCGCGGGTCTGCTGCCCACACCGCAGCATCTACGCCCACATTAGGGACATGTCAAGGGTTGTCTGGTATTACCGGCAACAAAGACGTGACCCCCGTCCTGACCTGGCACGACCGGTCCTTTGCAAGTGGTGCCAGACATCCATATCAGAGTTCGAGTGGAATGTGGACCGACAAGACAGATTTCGTTTCTACTTCTTTCGGACTGGGAGACGGCTAGGCAAAGGCTATGAAAGCGCCGATAGAGATTGGTACCAGCAGAGTCACTTCTGGGTCGAATCGCTACGGACATACAAAGAGGAGCGTGAGCGGAAGCCATGGAAAGAATGGATTTCGTATCGTCCTACCGAGAGAGAGCTGAGAGAATTCTTTAGCTAAATGAATACACAGAGAACAATATGCATCTCACCATGTTTGCGATGTCGCCTTGAATCTCTCGGGGGACATACGACCGCATCGAGACCGTGAACCCAGCAACTGGAGTTCATCGCCGGCGCGCCCTCCCCGTTAATCCCGTGTGTTGGGCCGCCGCAGAGGCGAATGGTAATCTATCGCCCCGGGGAGTCCAGGTCGTTGTACCAGTGACAATCTATCGTCCTGGGGGGCCGCCAACTCCCCAGTCCAGAATAACGTCACTGCCTCCGTCTTTCCCCGAGAAAACAGTTTAACAGACAGAACGTCACCGGCTCCCTCTTGTTGGCTAGGCATGGCCGACGAAGGGCCCCGGAGATGGTTCAGGATTTCCGCCAAACGTCCCTCGACCCGGCGGAGGTTCTCCACTATCTCGCCTTGATCCTCGCGGATCTCGGCCAGCTAGTAGCAGGGTCAGGAGGGGGAGGACCGGCCTGCTGGGGCTGGGTTCTGTTCAGGCTGCCGCCTGAACGTCCGCCGGACCCAGCCCCCAACCCAGGGAGTGTGGTACACTACCCAAAGGAAGTGGAGGACCACCGCAGCACACTGGGTGATGTCGATAGCGTGAGGTATTTCGAACTTTGAAATTTTATCAGCGATTTCGGGTAAAAAGTAAAGGTGGTGTTAGGTTTGGTACCTGGGAAGAGAAGAGGAGAGAAGAAAAGAAGAAGAGGGAAGAAGAAGAAAGACATGTCAACGGGGGAAAAGGGTCTTTTTCCCCTCAAGAAGCACCATCATCCTGCTGCCGGCAGCGAAGGAGGTGAACTGGTCCTTCCCAATTCTGTTGTGCCTGACTTCCGCTTGCCGGCAGGCGGTTCTTTGGGAAGGAGCCGTCGGGCATAGGCCTAGGGACAGGAAAACAGGAACAACATGCCGGTAGCATCGAGATGGCCTCCGGCCATCTGTGTCTTGTGCACCACAGCTGCTGCGCCCGGAGTCTCGTATGGTAGGGCTGTCCCTGGGAATACAGGGCAAGACACTGCGTGTCTTACCTGAATTTATATATACACTCAGCCACCACCGGCTGGCTCCCGCAGCAACAGAAATGAGCTCCTCGTCAAAAATCCCGTTTTAGCGCATGGACATCTCCGTGACCCGGGGGAACCCGGTTGTATAGGACTGGGGACTTGGCTTGGTACGCATCAGACCGCAATCTTCTATGTCGGTAGAAGAGACGCTCCAAAGTTGCGAGGCTAATGCGTTGAGCTAGCAGATGTCAAGGACCGCCTTCGCAATTGTATTTCCTGAAGTCGAGATATTGCTGTTGAAGGGGATCGCTCCATCCGGCAACCAAGCAGGAGTGATTCCAGCTACTTTTGTGTGTCGGTCTCGATCTCGAAAGAGATTATGAAGACATCGGCTCTGTTTCCTCGTCAGCAAAAGCGTGCCCAGTTCACGTTACTTACATGGCATTTTCTGCAGGAATTGGCTTTGGGCCTCCCTCATCACACGGCCCCAACCGAGCTCGTCCCGTTGAAATATCACATCAGACAAAAGTGACCGCAAGACACAAAAGCTTTGGTTCCTCTCTATCCTCATCGACCAGTTTGCCGCAAAAAGCTAGCGGTCATGTATCTGGAATGTTCTGCCCCCTTCCTCTACCCCATGAACGCTCTGTGGCCCAGCACCTTTCCACAAGTTCCACACGAGGACATATATGCCCAGGCAAATGATCACCATCAAATCTCGGCCATAGGCTTGCACGAGATCATGAGGCAGACCCGGACTGGCTGGTGTATGTACATCCATGTACCATACATACATCAACCAAGTTGATGTGCATAAGCTTGCTCATCCCTCCAGAGAAATTCAACTTTTTCATCTTGCTCACCATTCTGCTGGCGATCTCAAGCGAAGTCATGTTTCTTGCCCTGAACTTACAACAAGCACACTCAACTCGAGGACCATGCATCAGGACTCCAACAACAGGCTTGGGATTGGGTTCATGTCCACATTGGGTCAATGGTGAAAACAGGATAACCATCCTCCTTGGCGATAGTAGAGATGTAAACGGATGCATCATCACCTTCAAAACGCTCCTGAGAGTTAGAATGATGATATTAAGAATAGCCATGACGTTCCTCTCCTGCAAGGCTGCAACTGCGCTAGGCGCAAACACTGCACCTACGGCCTACTATTAATTACAGGCCAGGCGTGCGGCGCCGGGCCCGAGGGGGAGGGCTAGGCACTTGTTCACGTGACGCTCCTCCGTATGTGCTCCGCAAATCGACCGACCTCATGCGGAGACCAGCGTTCAGTTATATAGCAATCCGCCACATATATCAATACATCTTACCACGCTATTATTCGCGCCCCTAATAGGCTCGAGTCGAATCCACCGAGATCTCCAGACGTAATGGATAGTACGAAAGTAGCAATAGTGAAGACCTTTTTATTTCTCTGTCAGCTCACAATTCAATTTAAACAGAAAGGGGAGATGTAGCAGCCAAAAGTTGGGTATATAGTTAGATATAGGAGATATCATAAGAGCAGTCAGCTAGTATCTGATTATCTAAAGTGGTGAAAGTTATTTATAATCTTGCAAGTTCCAGATTTCATGATAACTCAAGCTTCCATTCTCTTCTTAGGTGTCATACACCTGGCCTGGCAGGCGCTACCTCCGCTAATATCCAAGTAGGTATTTCTTTAGGGCTGTGTTAAGACCTATTGACGCTCATGGTCCGGCCAGTATTGAGGTCTTTGTAGCCAAATGGAAATGGGCTCGACCCCTAGTAAGCCTAACCTAGGGGCGACGCCCATGACATTAGATTTACCTTCTACCCTGCTTCTATCTACTTATTTTAGCTCTCTCAGCTCGTTATTTCGGTGATTAATAAACAGCTACGCTCCATCCTGCATACGGAAGTGCATCTGGGGCTGGATTTTTGCTTGTGAGTATTTAGGCAGTAGGTTCTAGGTAAGTACTGCACCTCATGTAGAGTACAGATGTAGTGTGAATCCCGTGATACGTTGAAAGGCACTATCTAGCAGCACCACCTTGATGAGATAATTCTTTTATGGTGAAGGCACGCCACAACGCCGCACTAGGTAATCCCAGAGAAATCCCGAGGTTCAGGTCGTGGACGAGGCTGGATGAATCATATGGCTTCCTCGCTGGATCTCGCGCTGAGGCTCGAGTGTCCTTTTGCTGCGTGGGCCCGGACCCCACGGCGGCCAGCCAATTACGCGGCCCCGCGGCCGCTGGCCTTTTGTCACGTGATACACTACAACTCCCGCTCTCGATGCAAACCACTTCGCAGCTTCAAGGCGACAGAGCGCCATCCGAGCCCAAGGCCTATGCATGCGACGTTTTCCTCGACCAGCGTCCCTCTGCCGTGCGGCCAGTGTTGCTTGAATCTGGTTTTCTCAACCGGGAACCCCCTTTAACCCACGGTGCGGGACTCCTGCAGACCGACTGCGTCCTCCGCTGCTCTGACTCGCAGCCGACCACCGGCCCCTATCTCGTTCGACCACCGCTCTCCACGTCGGATAACAAGGGACAAGTGAGAAGGGGGGACGGGCAAGCTGTGGCCGTTAGCTGCGGACGCGTTCTTGGAGAACCCATAAGTGCGGTTCAAAGGTGGTTCCGCCTTAGGACCCCATGTTGAAGAGAAGGAGAGAACGTGTCCGATCTCTCACCCCGACTCTCACTCCTTCGACGAAACCCAGATCAGCGTCCTCGATCCGTCTCTTCACGAAGCGTCCTCCTCCACCAGAGAACCACCTACGGTCTCGTCTGCCACGTTAAATGGCAGATGGTACCTACCGGTTCCAGCAGCCTGGGGCTGGGCAGTTCTACTTCCAAGCGCAATCTCAACAGCAAGCTCACCAACGACACCTCGCCCGCAACGGAACAAGCTCTCCGACTGGAAGATTAAAATTCAACACCGACACGCCGTCTCCCTCTCGATCCCCTCCTCTCAACCAGTCTGCCGCTTTGAATCCATACACTATGTACAACCAAGGGCATCAAGGGCAGCACGTCATGCTGAACGGTGGGCAAGCCCACCAGAGATTCGGCATGCAGATGCCCAAGTTCCAGCAGCAGAACCATCATCCGCACCATGCGCAACAGCAGCACCATCCGCATCACAATCAAGCCACCCACAATATCAACCAGCATAACTTCCCCGGAGGGGCATTAGCCAGTGCGACCCCGCACTTTACCCCGAGCCATATGCAGAATGGAGCTCCCGCAAATGTTGACGAAGAGATCGACGAGACCCTGAGCGAACATTGGCAACAGCAGCTTCAACTGGCTGCGGAGGCGAGACAGGCCAACTCTCCGCACTATTACGCACGGGCCGTCGCGCAGCAAACCAAGGGCATTCAGATCAGTCAGCCGGAGGAGAATGGAACCGACGGACGCAACGGTACGACAGGAGGCAAGGAGAAAAGACAAGGTTGGCAGGCCCTTGATTTCGGTGGGCAGGGACTGCGCGCGCTCTCCAGCTCCCTGTTCAACTATACTTTCCTTGATAAACTATATCTCAACCATAACAAGTTGAAATCCCTTCCTCCTGCAATCGGGCAGCTGCAGAAACTCACTCACTTGGATCTGTCGGGCAATGAGCTCACCGAGCTTCCGGAGGAGATTGGCATGCTTACGAACTTGAATAAGCTTTACCTCTTCGACAATAACCTCCATACTCTTCCTTATGAGATGGGATATCTCTACAAACTGGATACATTGGGAGTCGAAGGGAACCCGCTCAATGATGTTTTGAAATCCCACATCATGAAGGATGGTACCAAGGCTCTTATCAGGTACCTGAAGGAAGAGATGCCAGGTGGGTAAAATTGCCGGGTTTGTTTTCTTTGCGCGCAGAATTCATTGACATTCATTCCAGTCCAGCCGCCGCCGTCTGATCGAGACTGGATCGTCCTTGATGAGACCGCCAATTCATCGAACGGAACCGTGGACAAATTCACAGTCCTCTCCTACAACACGCTCTGTGACCAATCTGCCACTCAGCAGCACTACGGCTATGCTCCGTCGCGAGTATTGTCGTGGGAGTACCGACGAGATCTTATTTTGAGTGAGATAAGGTCGCATGACGCAGATATCGCCTGTCTCCAGGAGATTGACCAGGGGAGCTACAATGAGTTTTTCAGGGAACAGCTCGCCTACAACGGTTACAAGGGCGTATATTGGCCGAGAGGTAGAGCTATGGGAATGCAAGAAGAAGAGGCGAAGGGAGTCGATGGCTGCGCCACCTTCTTCAAGGGGAACAAGTACATCCTCCTCGACAAGCAAATGATTAACTTTGGCCAAACTGCGGTCCGAAGACCCGATGCCAAGGGCCAGGATGACATTTACAACAGACTTTGGCAGAAAGATCACATCGCTGTAGTTGTGTTCTTGGAGAATCGGATGACCGGCAACCGGATGATCGTTGTCAACGCGCATCTCTACTGGGACCCTGCATACAAGGATGTCAAGTTGATCCAGACCGCCATTCTCATGGAGGAGATCACCAAGCTCTCGGAGACGTACGCCAAGTGGCCTCCATGTACCGACAAACAAGCATTCCGCTTTTCAGACCCAGAGGCCGGCTCTGAAGGCCAGGAGAATGCACCTCAAGTCGAGCCTGCACCGTCTGCCGAATACGCTAGCGGCGATCAGATCCCCCTTATCATCTGCGGTGACTTCAACTCGGCCCCGGGATCTGCGGCGTACAACCTCATTGTGCACGGTGGGCTGACGGAGGAGCATCCCGATCTCGAGAAGCGGCTCTACGGAAACCTCAGTCGCGTTGGCATGACCCACCCGTTCAAGTTGAGATCCGCATATGGAGCCATCGGCGAACTGAGCTTCACAAACTATACGCCCGACTTTAAGGACATTCTCGACTACATCTGGTACTCGACGAACAATCTTAACGTCGTGGGATTGCTCGGCGAAGTGGACAAGGAATATCTGTCGAAAGTGCCCGGATTTCCGAACTATCATTTTCCTAGTGATCATATCGCATTACTTGCGGAGTTTACAGTTAAGGGGAAAAAGGGTAAGGTCGTTGAGGCGGATTTTGGGCCGCAACGGGATCGGGATAAGTCGGATAAGTCGGAAAAGACGGATAAGACGACTTGACGGAATGGAGCATTTCAAATCTTATGAGACTGGTGTTTGTGCAGCCGGTTTTCCTCGCTATCTCGGAATCTTTGCGGGTCTTGTGTGTGTTTGTGGTGTCCTCTTACCTTTTTCGCGGCCTGTGAGTTTCATTGCTTAGTTGCAACTTCGCCTGTGTGCATTTGTTAAATCAGTCTTCGCGTATCATGTTCTTGGAAACACTACTCAAATGGCGTGGCAAACTCTCTTTCTTCTTTTCCTCTCGTTTTTCCTCCGCTTTCTCTTGTCTTGTCTGTTGGGGTTGGGGGTGTGGTGTGTTTGTAACTTTCCCGCCCTCCTCTTCATTCGGTAAACCGTCTTTCTCGACGGTTCCTCCTTGTTGAGGAGGACAACGGGTAAGCGGTGTTCAGGTGAATGTAGCTCGGGGGCTGGATAAAGGCAGGCCTTCGTGTATTTCTTGTACTTGTTGTTGCTGGGTTTGGTCCGAGATGGGGAGTCCTTTTTTTATCCCTTTTTTATCTCTTTCCCATTCGGCGAACGGGGTTCGTTTCGTTTCCGATTTTTCTTTCTAAATGTATCTCTCTCCTCGCTTGGCTTTGTACCTTTTTTTTCTTCCCGAAGAAAATAGGCCCCCCTTTCTCTATCTTCAAGATAGAGAGAGGTGGTGGACTTTTACTGCTTCACTTGCTATCTCTCAACCTATAGTGGGTTCCCTCCTGTAAGACGTAATTCTATCACCTGCCAACTCGTAAGCGCTTGCCTTGTTTGTAGCTGTGAAATAATAGCTGTAGGCGGTAGCCCGTCTATTTTTCTATCAGGGGTATGTTTATAAAAGCGGGTGTAGTCGCCCGCAGAATTCCTACTTATCTTGATTGAAGTCGCTAAGTAGGCCCTACTCCGTGGTCTCTTTCAATGTGTTCCTGCATCTATTAATGAAGTATATATATATATATAGCGAAAAGCATTAGAGAAGGCGAGGCAATACGATCACAATCCATTTCATGCTTTCTCTCTCGGCTATATACAGTTATCTCCCGTACTGAGCTACATATAGGTGAAATGTCGACACGTTCACACACAGATCCGTCGTTAGTCCTCAGTGCTCTGTGGTTACCTTGGTAGGTAGGTTCCCCATTCCATCTTCAGGCTTCTCCCGCCGTCTGTTACAGTCTCTGATGGGGGTGGGATGTCAATGGCCAGTTCTGAACATTCATCTTCGACAGATGTGTGTATTTCATTCAGCATTCAGTATGGAGAGGTTCGGGAAAGACAATATGCAGCTCCGATTCGCTTATAGCGCTGCTGGGATCACTGGTGATGGTGATGATGATGATGATGATGATGATGATGATGATGATGGAGGATCCTGCAGATTGGGTTAGGTAAATCCAGTTTCCTGACCCAATATCCCCTGGAGCAGTCGCCGTGTAGAGCATCCTTCTCATGATCTTCTGACCTGAGCATCTTGAGCAAGTAAATACTGAACAATTATCGAAGGAAGACAGCAAAAGCCTTGATGATACTTTTCAATTTACGGTGCCATTAGTTGCTTCAAATTGTATGTCAACCTGGAACTTTGGAAGAGTTAGTTTTTTTTTTTTTTTTTTTTTTTTTTTTTTTTTTTTTTTTTTTTTTTTTTTTTAAATCGCATGCCATATCAAGTGTTGAACTATAACAAAATAATAAGGACGGTATGCAATTATGTATGTACGTTCGCAGCGAACGTAACTTGAACTCTCAAGTTGATTCTAGAATGACCGGAAGCTGCGGAACAATGCCTTTCGCTCTCTGTCGATCTATTTCTTTTCTCTGCAATAAGAATATAAAAATTGCCATGCTCTTGCATGCCTCTTGCCACAACCCCACAAGGGGGAGGGGCGGCACTCACCTGGATGCTCGAGGGAGCCGCAAGGCAGGCAGCACGGACGTTCACTATGTATGGTTGGTGTTTCCAAAAGCTGTGGCAAAGGATATATAGCAAATTGCGCATGGTGTTGCCAGAGAGCCGCCATAGTAGGGTTCCCTGCTGAGCAGGCGTGATGACGGCAGTTAAAAAAAATGCAAATCAGGGTTAGAATACTGCCCTAGTTAGTATATCCACATCGAGTTCCTATAAGAAAGAATCAATCCGCGCTCGGTATGACGCCAAGATGGCAAATCGATCATCCATATTGCCTTGGTTCATTATATGATACTGGAGGAACTGTTGCTGCTTCCAAAAGTGGATTTCTGTGATGCTGGAACCGTACACTGCGCTCAACCGTCTGACCCACATACTTGGTTATAGTAATCAGAATGTTGATCCTTGTTCCAAGACAAGCCTCATATAGATACAGGCCGTGCCTGACTGTTCAGTGTTTCCGCCGGCCTTTGCGGTGACTTTGTGGTGGAATCGCCAACGTTGCCCGGATTCCAACCTCAATATCGTTTATGGCATTGTGTCACCACTAGCTTTTGAGATAAGATAAAGATATATGACTGAGCCATCCTGTGTGTAAGTCTGAGGCTTGTAGGTGAGAAAGGCAAGCCATATCTGTTGTGAAAATTGCCAATAGCCGCTGTATCAGACCAATTATTGTTAATTCCTGATCAGTCATTTCGCGCTCTATGCTCGGATCAAATCCAGGGGGGTTGTTTTGTCTACACGAAGAGGACATAGCTCCTATACTTGTCACCACACTGGGTTCCCCGCACAGCCCTAGGTACCTGCCCGCATCGTAGTTGGGATCTCTGGACATGTCACTGCGTACTGCGGATAAGGCATCTCTGGCCGCATCGTTCCTAGCGTCTCTCGCCTCAACGCACGCCATCAGTTGCTCCGCAGCGGCAAGGGCGTCGGGTCGTCGCGGTTTCCTGTGATGTACTCTGCCATTATCACCATGGAACTGGCCTCGACGTCGCTCACCGCGTTGCTCGAGGAGGGTTGAGAGGTCTGCGCTGCCCTCAGTGCTGCACGCTTCGCTCTGACGGACCCAGGATTCTGCGCGCTAGACGTCTGCGCGCTAGGCGTTTGCACAGCGGGCTGTGCAGGTGCCACGGAGCGAACTGGCGTGGGAGTAGCAGGCACAGGGGGCGCCCCAGTGACGCCCCTCTTCCTTTCCGGCGTTTCCTGAAGCATTGAAGCAACACTGGGAGCAGCACTGCGCTGGCGCATCTCCTTATTTCCGCCACGGTCATCTTCTTTGAAGCCTCCGTAATGACAGATAGAGTAGGAGTGGAAGTGGAGGCTCTGACCGTGCGCACTTCCCCTGGTGTCACACGCGAGGAGAGCACAGGTTCACTCGTCATGGCGGAGGATACCTTCCTGGACACATCACCATCTATGCCTGCGGAAGAAAGGTTGATAAACATAGACACATTTCTCGTGGCCTCGCACATGCTTATAATGGATTCGGACAGCGTGAGTAGCTGTATGACTACCTGCTTCGGTATCACGTCGGTGGTAGCGTCGACCTCCAAGAGAGCGGTGAATTCAGAAAAGGTATTGGCCACTTTCCTCCCATGCGTGTCCAGCGCGTTGAGGTCTTTGACGAGGAGCTGCCTCTCGCGCTCCCCCGGCTGCTTCGATGCTTGAGAAGGACTTGCAAATTGCTGCGGGAAATCTCCAGCATCGGCAAAAGGAGGAACCAGATCGTATTCGTTGGGGTTCAATGCTTGCTAGTTTTGGAGATGGCCATAGTACATGCAGAAGGAGATATTGCTCCTGGCTTATTTTGGAGCCGGAGCCATCCGAGTGAAATTGTTGATTGTTTTGTTGTGTAGATTCATCTGCCTTTGCGACCGGCTTTTTCCATTCCCTACCAGTACTGATGATCTGAGACTTCTGGGGTTCTGTGCAGCTGCACAAACTCAGTATGCTATCGTGCATAGGCTAGGTATTTAGGCTTTTCTGTGAATTTCACGAGAACAAGCATAGGTATAAGGTATAACCCATCAGAAGGAGTTGAACTCGCCGCAAAATCGCCGAAGAATGCCCGCGACGAAAAGAACACTGGAAATCGTTCAAAATGAAGTTGAAATTAGTTGGGCATGCTCTGGCAGAGCTATATCACTCTATCGAATAGCCAGCGACCCGATTTCGAGAAGTACAGGCTTAGTATGCTCATCGGACAGAACGACGAGGTGACCTAGAAGTATGCAAGATGAGAATCTTAAACAAATCGACAGTTTTCGTCAAAAAAAATTCTATATATTCTTGAAAAGGAAGAGTTATCCATTTCCCCAACGATATCGTGAACTGGAAACAGTAGTAAGCAAGCCTGATTCGCAATCAACTCGGTCACTCTGTGGCGGAGAGGATTCTCTGATTACTAGTTACCTACGAAGTATACACTGGGCCATGAAAGATCTCCGCCTTATTATTGTAGACAAATATAACAGGCGCCAACATAGTCGGAGGGCTGCTTTGATCACTGAAATAAGGTCGAGTCTTTCTCATCAAGGAGCTCCTCAGGCCTCATCAACGCAGATTAAGAGCATATGACGTCCCCTTCAGATTCGCGTGTTGCCATGTTTTTGTGGCATCGTGTTCTCTGACGCAGCTGATCTGCTTCTCTTGCCTTGTTGGCTGCTGCAATAGTCTGAAGATCTGTCTTGATGGCAGTGATCACAAAGCGCCATAGCGTTGTGCGGGCCAGTAAGCTCGAAATCTGTGAAACCACGCGCGGACAGAATTGAGGATCTGTATAAAGTGAGGATCAATAAACTCTGAGATATATAATGCATCGTGAAAGAACTTTATGTACTCGCTTTATATAGAAGCAAAAACCTTGAGTCATGATGATTTATTATATAGGTTTTCCTTTTTTTCAAATGTCTTGACAAATTGTCTCTCCCCTGCGGTTGGCTGATGATCTCTTCGATTTGTGAATTCAGCCTTCTGGGATTTGATCTCCTAGCGCAAATGCATCGGACACAGTAGAGTAAGTCATCTTTTCTATGTACTTCAGACATTCCACCGTTTCGCATATAATGTCTCACCACCCTCGTAGTGGAATCCCAAGTCCTTCCCATCTTCTTGGAGAAAATTCACATATCGAATTCAAGTAATTGCGCCCGAGGGATTGAAGAAGTCGAGGTTCGGCACGGTGTTCTCTAAATTCTATCTTTCGTGAATGGGAAAGGGAATTATTTAACGCGTGAAGGGATTTCCTAGACTCCCAAAGAGTACCTCGGGAATTTATTTCATTGAATTTTAATGAAGAGAACAACTTTATTAGAAAAGGACATAGACATATCAATCTATCTATAAAAAATACAGGGGGATTATGAAGTCGATAGAGAGGGCATCCTTGGCGAATCCTAGGTACGCTGATATAGGTATATAGATGGAGAGAAAATTAGAGAGAGAAGAAGAGACAGAGACCAGAAGCTGGGCGGGTGGATGAGGGGTTAATATACCTACTTAGGTATCCGACACCCTTCCTGTGAAGTCGCGTCTTCCCTGTACAGATTACTAATCCATTTAAAAGACTGCTGCACCCGCATCCAGGCCCCCTGTGAATCTCCAAATCTCAAGCAGAACAGTGATATTTTCATCCCCTGCGAAGATTGGGTACCCGGTAACTTATGCACTAAGTTGCAAAGTCACATACTAGCAAGAGGTGAAGCTGCTGTATTGTGAATAGAGGCTGGAAGGCTTTGCAAAAGGACTCAGCAGCAACTTTGCTGAATTGTACAGTGCCTACTTATCTAGTATCCTAACAATTGGAATACAAAATTCCTTTGTAGAAGGGAGTCGATGTAGGTTAGTGATTTTTGTCTCCTTCTTCATGAATTCTTGGTTTATAGAGTAGCCATATTCTTTCGCGATAGGCAGTTCTCTGATATCCTCTCTTGCGATCAGGTTCAGGTTGGAGAAGAACATTTAAGTGAATTCGGAGGTCTTCCTTTCTACATTTATCGCCAGGTTCCTCCCCACTAAATTGAATCACTTCCACAGTCCAAAGTTATAGTACCTCTTCACCTCTATCACATCGTCACCTCTGAGGGAGTAAGCCATGTACTTCTACATACAAACGAGGGGTCCATGCTTAGTTCACCATCAAATCCCAGGTGAACCACAACCACAACAGCTCGGCGTCTGTATCCTGGGTGTTGGATCTGACCTTTCTAACTAACTAGTATGTATTGAAATCATCGTCTGTACGGCCCGTTTGGTTATAAGTCCAACGGACTCCGGACGGCTGATTGAAGCGGCCCTCCATTCCTCTGAAGCAGCGGATTTAAGGGGCGTCCCCTCACACATCCTGTAACAAACAGGGATACTGAACGTGGGATTCGAACCAGACAGCTGGATAGAGGCTATGAGTGAATGATATATAGGTAGGTAGATCCTCACAGCAGCTATGGCTATCAACTGTGAGGTATTAGATAAAATACCTCCGTGTCTGAGTCTGCATACTAGAGCTGAAGACCCATACGCTACACATCCAGTAAGCAAATTACCATTGTCACAAATAACATATAACAAAAAAACCGAAGGTAGATAAAACAAACCTCAGCCCTTTGAAAGAGCCGAACCCTGCGGGATCTCCTTGGGTATGCCATCGACGATCCTGCCATCCAGGATATATGTCACCTTTCCCGGATGCAGCTCCCCCCAGCTGGCCGGTTTCATATAGGTGGATAAGAAACTTGATGTTCTTGTGCTGATATTTTTGCGACTCATCCACGAGCAGTGTTTTCAAGTAACGGATTCTTGTCTTTGGAGTGATGACCGGGGGGGGGGGGTTCAGACCAGGCGGGGAGAGGGTTGAATGTTGGGTTTGATGATGAAGTCGACATTGCTGCTGGGATGCCGGATACAGGCTTAGAAGTGGATTACTGGTGAAAGATGTACTTTACAATACGAAAGCAGATCGGTGGCGTAGGTCCCGTGACGTCGGAACAGATACCATGGTAGAGCGAGAACGCAAGTCGTGGAGGAAGGCAGTCCCAGGGCCCATCACAAGGACTCAAGTAGGCAAGCTATCCAATTGAGCACCAGAAAGGGCGCAGAACAGTCTCGCAGAGATATGGTTAAAGACCGCAGACCTGGTCTATCCAAGAGGCAACGGGACTTAGAAAAAATCGGCGATTGGGATCGGCCCTGGCCACGCCGCCCGGCGCTCGGGTCAGGCACCGGCCGCCCCCACTGGAGCCCCGCGGTGCCCGCATTGCTGGAGCCCACGCCCGCCGCCACGAGTCACAGTCAACATCGCAGCCATGCCGCGCAGCCCCTCTTCACCGGAGAGCGCGCGAGTCGCCCCTCACCGGGGGTTGCCCCTCGTTCGCTGGCTGCGCTTCGCGACTGTGCCACACTCTCTTGGCCGCGCTTTTTGTTCCTCAAGGCCCCTTCTTTTCCCCAAGCTCTTATCTTAGATAGAGAATTGCAAATCCATTCTACTCTCTATACATTTGCAAGGACCGTAGTAGCCCGCTCTTGCGAAGCAAAGTATCGCACTGCAAAGTCGAGCGCTCTCTTACACATTCCCCTGCGCAGCAGTCCATCGGATTTCCAAGATGGGGTCTTCCGAACTTCCGTATCTGAAGACGAAGCCTAAGATCATCTTCTTCACGGACTTTGATGGAACCATTACCCTCAAAGACAGTAGGTCCTTGCCTGCCTTAGCAATTTGATAGGGATCCTAAGCTCAAATAACTGTCCACAGGCAATGACTACATGGTACACTCCTCGACAACATACCTGTCGAACGCCTCGCTGATGACTCCGGCAGACAGATAACTTGGGATATGGACAAGAGAAGCGCCGCCAGGGAAACATTGCTGTTCTCGAGGGAAGAGCCACCTTCCGGTACGCTGTCGCATGTCTCTGCTCCTGAACCAAGGTCAATTGACCATCTCCGATTTAGGGATGCCTTCCGGGACATGCTGGACAGCGTGAAGACTCCATTCAATGAGTGCATCAGGATCCTGAAGGAGAACATGGAGCTCGACCCTTACTTCGTCGACTTCTACAACTGGGCCAAGGAGAACAATGTACCGATCGTTGTCTTGTCGTCCGGGATGGCGCCCGTCATCAGTGCTCTGCTTGAGACTTTGCTGGGGCATAAACCCGAAAACCTCACGATCGTTGCCAACGACGTCGAAAGTCGGGATGGAAAGGACATCAACACTGAGGGTGGATGGCAGATCAAGTACCGTGATGACAGGTGACTTCCCGAGAGTCCCCAGTCCGCGCAAACTGGGCTGCTAATAATAAGCATGTAGCCATTTCGGCCACGACAAGTCACTCGAGATCAAGCCGTATGCCGCCTTGCCCGATGGAGAGCGCCCTATACTGTTGTACGCTGGAGACGGTGTTTCAGACCTGTCAGCTGCGCGGGAGACGGATCTCCTGTTCGCGAAGAAAGGAAAGGGTAAGCTCGCGACTCCGACATAACCCAGCATGGATCAATGCTCAAGACTGACCACGCACCAGATCTGGTGACTTATTGTGAGCGGGAAGGCATTCCGTTCACCGTCTTTGAAGACTGGTCTTCAATCCTGGCCACGACAAAGGACATCCATAGCGGGAAAGTGACCGTCAAGAAGGTCGCAGACGAAGGTTTGGAATCAGTCCGCAATGGTGGTAACAAGGTTTGAATGATGTAACGATAGACGACCACAACTGGGCTGAACTGAATCCGCTATGTATTTGCCATCTAACAAATATGCTTGTTATATCCATTTTCTAGAGATATGTATTTAGAGGTCTAGCTTTGGCAGAATATGCGATAGATTGGAATTCTAGAACATGTATTTGGAGGCAAAATTATGGATTTCTGGTAGGATTAGATGCCATTGGTGAAGAAAGAAGGCATCCTGCATCCCTTTCATTTGTAGCATCAAGCATTCTAGCAAAAATAGAATGCCCTTTGGCGATACCTTGTGACTGAATGTGCAGAACAGCACCTTTCCATTGCTTGGTGGTTGACACCCCTGATCGCGGTCAGTTGAAGCGGCTAAGGTGCATGTGACCACCCTCCGGACTGTGCTTCCCCAGAGAAGTGTCCCGGCGATTGCGACAATCGTGGCAGCCTCGGCGACCAGCAACGACGCGCGGAGGATTAGCTTCCTGCAATGACCTGATGATGATTGCTCTCTTGACTGTTTTCTAATTTCCATTGTGGTCGCATTCTCGCATCATGCCCACAGGGCCGCCAGGGATCTTGCGCTGTAATACTTGGCCGCCTACAGTTTACTATCCACTGGGTCGCCGGTAGACATTCTGGAGTCTCCGGGGAAAAGATGACTCGTCGAATTGTACTCTTACGCCCTCCGAAGAGCCATCTGAGCACTGGAATGAAGCTAACGAGGTGGCGGCTTTAGGTTCGGACCGGCATTCAGCTCGGTTTCCTCGCGTTATTCGCGCTGCTGCTCGTCCTGATCCTCGATAACAAGTTTCGCGTCCTTCCTGCCTCCATCCATGGCCACCTCCCTACCCACCATCCGGGCTTCGTCGTCACGGACGTGACCATCGCCACTTGCTCGGCGATCAATATCTTCTCCAAATGCAAACTAGACCCCCAGAAGTGGCACCGAATCGAGAAAGACCTCTACCTGGGTTCCGCCTGGACGTCAAGCGCCTATCTGCACTTTGAGAGGAAGAAGGAGGAGGAACTCCTTGACACGGACAAGGTCGTGATCGATCTCAAGATCAGCCGTCTCAATCCCGGAATCTCCGCCGATTCCAAACAAGAAGATGAAGAGTGGGAACAGAGACCGGGAGGTATATGGCTGAAGAGGACATCCCAGCGCCACGCCAGCGACTCCGAGAAGGCTATCACCTCTATCGATGTGCTCTTTGGAGCAGATGCAGTCGACCCGCGTCCGAACTGGGAGGTGAAGGATACTCCGCTGCTTCTGAATAGCGGGACTGAGAGCCAGGAAGCGCGATTGAGCATTCGGAGAGGAACGCCACCAAAGATCAAGAAACCCGTACCGAGGATCAATGACAATGGGCGGTTCAAGATCATGCAGGCTGCGGATTTGCACCTCAGCACCGGTCTTGGGAAGTGTCGGGACCCAGTCCCTGCCGAGCCGGTTCCAGGCCAGAAGTGTGATGCTGATCCCCGGACGCTGGAGTTCATGGAGCGACTGTTGGACGAGGAGAAGCCGGATCTGGTTGTGCTCACTGGTGACCAGGTCAATGGAGAGACTGCTAAGGACGCCCAGACCGCCCTGTTCAAGTTCGCCAAACCGCTTATTGATCGCAAGATCCCCTACGCAGCGATCTTTGGCAACCACGACGATGAGGGCGACCTCAAACGTCCCGAACTGATGAACATCCTGGAACAGCTGCCATACTCGCTGTCGACGGCCGGTCCGGATGAAGTAGATGGTGTGGGCAACTACATCGTCGAAATCCTCGGCCGCTCCAAGACCACCCATTCTGCACTGACGCTCTACCTCCTGGACACGCACTCGTACTCTCCCGACGAACGCCAGTTCCGGGGCTACGACTGGCTGAAACCAAGCCAGATCAAGTGGTTCAAGAGCACGGCGCAGAGTCTCAAGAGCAAGCACCGCCAGTACACTCACATGCACATGAACATGGCGTTCATCCACATACCGCTCCCTGAATACCGCAACTCCAACAATTACTGGAAGGGGAACTGGTCGGAGCCTCCTACCGCACCAGGATTCAACTCTGGCTTCAAGGACGCTCTGGTTGAGGAGGGCATTCTTTTCGTCAGCTGTGGCCAGTGAGTGCCTGCTTCTCTATTCTCCTGGTTCTGCCATTTTCTCGCTAACATTATTTCCAGCGACCATGTCAATGACTACTGCATGCTCGAGAAGGACAAAGACAACAAGCCATCGCTCTGGATGTGCTATGGTGGTGGAGCCGGTTTCGGCGGATACGGTGGCTACGGCGGCTACATTCGCCGGATGCGCTTCTTCGAATTCGACATGGGTCCCGGACGCGTTGTTACGTACAAGAGGCTCGAGTGGGGTGACACTGAGGCGCGGATTGACGAGATGTTGATTGTAGACGGGGCCACGGTGAAGGGGCCGGACGAATTGCACTAGCTATGGTCCCATGCATGTCCATGCATCTGTGGTTCCTTGTTCGAACGCTACGACTCGGATCTTCTTCATCAAAAAGCAATACCTTCATACCACTTTTCTGCCTCCCTATCCCTCTGTCCCTCCATATCGACTATCTGACATCGTCCTCATGAGGCTCGCTTTTTACGGATCACTTAGCGTCCGCATGTCATATTTCCTCCTTTTCTTCTTCTTCTTTTATTCTGTAATCTCTTATCTCTCCTGTATTACTTGTATCGCCCCCTAGCTATCATATCACGATTGTTAACCAACCAGAGTAACAATTACCCGCGGTCCATCGGACTCGGATAGGAACGAGGAAATCAAATCATGGGGATAGGTGAATTTTTTTTTGTTTTCTGTTTCTTTTCTTTTCTTTTCTTTTCTGTTCTGCTCTGCGCTGTTTTATTTTTCTCGTCTCATCCCGTCTTGTCATGAGTTTTACTGAGGTAGTTGGTTGGTAGGTTGGTAGGTTAGTAGGTTATCGTTGGGTAGGAGGTAGTCTTTTGATTTTTGTTGCTCTGAGATGAGAGCAATGGCGCGGTTTATTTATTTATTATGTGGTGCGGGTAGGTTAGGTAGCTAGGTACCTAGGTAGGCATTGCTTAATTGACTGGGAGGGTAGTTGAATTCATCGAAATTGAATTGTTTCGGTTTTCTTTTTCTCTCATTCCTAACCTATTCTGATAGATTGATTGATAGGTAGGTATCCATCCATCTATCTACCTGTCAAGGTAGGTGTCTACACGTATAGTATACAGTATCCATTTCTATCCACATCCACATCCATAGCCATATCCATCGGGGGTCCTCCTCGGACCTCACCACCACTTCTCACAAAACACCCTCTCCTTCCCATCTTCGGACGAAACCAACCCCCTCAACACGCCCACAACCTCATCCGTCATCGCCGGCGGCCCGCACACGAAACACACCGTCCCGTCCCCGACCCCGACCCCGACCGCGGCACGCAGATCCTCGATCTCTATCCGGCGGTCGTGGATCGTGAAGTCCTGCCCCTTGGCCCTGTCCTTGTCCTCGCCAGACAAGGCCGCAACAAGGTCCGGATGCTCCCGTAAATTCGTAAGGAAGAGGTCCACCGAGAGCAGGAGCCGCTGCGAGGGGGCGTGCGTGTGGGAGCGGGCGATCTCGCGCAGGCGCGGGAGGAAGAGGATCTGGTTGAGGGTGTCTTCGGCAGTAGCAGTGGATGAGGTGGGGGATTCAGAAGGGGGAGGCACGCGGGTCGAGTAGAGGAAGTGGATCTGGGTTGGGGAGGAGGAGGGGAGTGATGTCGGGGCTTCGGAGATGTGGGAGAGCATGGAGATGAGGGGGCTAGTTGTTTATTGGTTTTTGTTAGTTGGATATTCATGTGCTTTTGTTCGTTTTTGTATGTTTTGAGTGGATACGGGGTACAGGGCCTTTTGAGGAATGAAAAAAGTTCACTTCTAAATTAGATATGTTTATATAGGTATGGAGAGAAGGCTCTGGAGAGGGAGGATAGTGGAATTAAGACAGTGCCAGAGGGGATGTAGTAAAAAAAATGAAATACAAGCAAGCCTTGAAGACGATTCGTATCATCGACAGACGAAGAATGGGAAATACGTGTACAATAAAGAGTAAACTTACTTGATACCCACACCCCCAGCCACAAAGACGACATTCCTGATCTGTTCAAGACCAATGCCGGTCGGCGGCCACACGAAACTCCCACCGACTCGAATGCTCAGCTCCTTCCCAAGGATCTCTTCCTTGGGCCTCCACAGCCACGCTGCCGGAGGATTCGAAGGCGACTTCTGCACCGCCAGCTCCACGTACGGCTCCCTTCCCCGTGGATGGATAGGCGGCAGACCGTCTTCCCTTGCGGGGAGAGACTCCGGCGTTTCTGGAGACGGGAGCAGCTCGGCATCCTTGGGCGTGGACGTTATGGTGAACCCGCCAGCCTGGGGGATGCCGGGGATGTGCACGTCCAGCCATTGGCCGGGGAGGAAAGTGAAGGGTTGTTGCTGCTGCTCGTTCGACTAGAGAGAAGGGATATTGAATCAGCCTGGTCTTTTTCCTTTTTTAGTCCGATGGGTATATAGGAGGTATCTAGATGAGGCCCCTGACAATCCAATACAAGGGGATAGATAATAGAGTGATATATAAGGGAGTACCAAGGCTCAAGATGCAGGCTCAACAGAAAGTACAAAATCAATAAATAAGGTAGACGACAGGACATAGATTCCATACCTCTTGGGTTTGGGTCTGCTCCGTGGCCGGAGGCGGGAGCGTGAGCCGGAGCAGTCGAATCATCGGATTGATCTGGACGATCTGCGACAATCGCACCGCATAGAGCCGATTTTGGCGCGGCTCCGCGGCTGTCCGTACCTCATGAGGAACGGAGTCTTCTCTCGCGCTGCTCATGTTGCGCGCCGCACTGTTGACGGTAGTGAGTCGAGGTCCGAAGAGGGGCCGTGGTTGATAGCAGCGGAAGAAAACGTGAAGCCGCGCGGGGAGGATGCTACGGGCTGACGGCCGAAGACTCCCCATGCACGTCTGAAGGAGCTTGTGGGATTTTCAAGCTTCCTCAGTGATGAAGGTGTATTGATATGCATGTGTCTGTAGAACTTGGGTGTTATAGATCGCAGGCCCGCGACGGGTATGACGTCTGAGGAGCCCACAAGCTGCGGTCGGAGAAGCTCCATCGCGGGCCGTCCGCTCAACCACCTAGTCTCCGCAGAGATTAACGCAAGACCCTGTCGACGATCCTGAAAATGAGGGGAATGTTTTGTGGAAGTTTCTCGACTCCATTGAGGCTCCTTTGATGATAAGACGTCCTTGTGTCAGTCCTGCTACTCATTAAGATGGCCGCCTCCCCATCCAAGCAGAGACAGAACAAGCTTGCGACCGTTGCTCAAGAGGTCCGATCAAAGAAGCTGTCTCGAGTTTCTCATGCTCCCGAATAAAAATATTTTGACACAGGATGGTCACCTCGAGAATTACATTTTTCAATTACTCGAACATGCCGGCAAAGGGCCATAGAAACGATGAAACGCTTCCCCCGTCCTTTGAAACGGGGGTCAATATGCTCACGACTGCCAGTTCAACAGGGATCACACTTTGAACAAAGAATCACATCCTTGAAAGACATGCACAAATTCAGAACTAGTGATTCCTTAGAGAGGGCTCCAAGAGGACTGCTCTAGAGGTTACACAGTGCAGGGGAAAAATGACGAGTCGAAACACGGCTGTTGCGAAGCATCGCCCTTGTCCTCACCCAACATGCCCTCTACGGCATGCGCACCCGGCGAAATGTACACCTCCAGAACGAGTCGCCGGGATGCCTCCTCGTGGTGTTGCGCTCGCGATGCAAGCCGATCAGGCTGATCACACCCGGACTGTCTAGCGTGTGACGGGCGCCAGGGAGATCTGCGACGCGCACACCTCATTGGCGATGCCCTCGCAGTGGTCACATCGCGCAGCCCCGGACGCCGTCTTCTCACTGGCGCTCTGCAGCTGACAAGCATCGACCGGCTGCACCTCAGCGCTTGTCAGCCTTCACGCATTCGACCTCTGCCATCTCACGGCTCCAACCCCTCCTGCAACCCTGGCCATGGTGGGCGACCGATCCGCAGAGCGGCGCTGGGCTGCGTCGCCCATATGTTCGCCGTCTCGCCGACATTGCCGTCGTTTCTCCATTACTTTATGAATTGAAGGTGTTCGATGCCTGATGACAGCGATATGAGTTCGCAGCCAGCCGGTCTGGCATAACGGCTAGTCGACAGTACCATATTGCGGTGATCGCGCTCTCGAGAACAGACCAGTGTGCTGCACCAGGTGGAGGGTTTTACGGCAGTCGCTGTATCCCGATCTCTCAAAAGGTCCACCGTTGAACAAGAGATTTTCGAACCCCAACTGTCACTATGTATCTGCCACGAAAGTATCGGACGTACAAGACCGTCCTGGTCTTGATGGCGGCTGAACTTCCTTTTACCATCGCTGTCCTTACGCTTACTGGGATTGCGTCACCGGATCTATATCGAACGAAGCTCTGGCAAGACGGGGCCGACAATGGCTTCAACAGTGCGCCAAATGAGATTGTATATGCCTACGCAAACTACCGAACATACAAGATTCCCATGGTTTGGAGTCAATTGTGCGTTCTCGGAGATCACTGGAATTACTGAGACAACGGGGCTGATATGTTCAATAGCTTGACCAGCTACAACCTCGTTATCGGCGTCTTGAGCTTGTTCTTTCTCTTGGCAAAGGCGCCGATGCATCTCATGAGGGTCTTCTATCCGCCCTTATCTGTCGCCGTTCATGCCGTGTTGACGGCTCTCTACATCGTGTCAGTGCGGTTCCAGGCAGGCAGCGACATGTCGGATCCTGCACACCCGCAACCGGGGCCGCCATGGTACATCACCAAGAACTGCAATGTTGCAGCCCACAAAGAGAATATCGGATATTGCCAGCAGGCTAAGTCCTTGTTTGCGGTAGATATAATCATGATGTAGGCTCTCCCAATACTCCGCTTAGGCGATGAACCCTCTGCTAATTCTGCGCCAGTGTCATCTTCTTCGCCCAGTTTGTCCTGGCTGTGATTTCCTGCTTTGCGACGAAAGAGGAACGCGAAAGGCGAAAAGAACGCCGCGCTGAGAAGCGTGCACTGAAGGAGTATGAAGAATCGATCCTCAAATCTCCTACATACGCCCTTCCCCTGACGCCCGCTCCAATGGCCGGTGGACTACCCCCAGTGACGCCACGGACGCTCGCGTTCAACAGGCTCGATGGATCTGGAGATCTTCCGCTGCGAGGCCACTTCAGCTCGCCGAACCCTCCCGGTGTGATCCAGCAGGATGTGACTGTGACCGTGACGGAGTCTGCAGGAATGGGCCAGAACCAGCCGCAGATATACTTCCCGCCGCCACCGAAAAAGGCTGCTAAGAAGTGAGCATCCCGGGGTCGACGGTGCGACGTCGATTTATACTGTTCCCTTACGAGCTCTTCTCGAGAACTGAATAGTAGTATTCACAATTGGAATCTATGGGATTCCTCAACGATACCTTATTTTTACTTTTCTTGCTTTCCAGAGGGAAGTTATTTAACTGGCCATGAAATAGGCCATCGATGCGAGCGGAGGGGCGAAAGGAAAGGGCCCACGCGAACAGTCTTGTTGATCGACTGTGGAAACTCTTTCTACTCAATTTTCTTATGATATGCCATGATCATTTGGAATATTTTCAGTTCGGTGAAACTTTCGGTGTCTGTGCTCTCGCGCTTCAGCGTTACCAATACCACAGTGTGATAGCTTTCAATATATATTCTTATACATCCGGGATTTAACTATCTCTGCTTATATAATTTCAGTCTTTCACATATCCTTAATCGTGCATGCAATGGAATGAATTATCTCTCCCATGGACGCTCCACACAAAGTCTTCGAAAGGATGCCATACCGGACTTAGTATATTCCTACGACTTCTTCCCCCCTCTCCAAGATAGCATCTTTGATGATAGATGGAGGGCTGGACAGACAAAACCATGTGTCAGGATGAGTGTCCCCAAGCGTACCATCTTCCTATGTATGCATATAACCAAACGATGTGACACCTGAGGCAAGTCATTCATTTTTGTCTATCCATCTGGCTATTTCTGCTGTATCATGTCAATTAGCAACATACCAATATCAAATCATATCGAATCACGTCACATCATATCCATGCCCTCTTAGTGGACTGCACATACAAAGACTCCTCATTCACTGGGACCAGGGATAGCACTTGGAACGGAACAGGGGGTTAAAAGACATCCGGAAAAAGGAAACCAGAACCCGCACCACACCATAACCAGGACCATTTCCATAAGCCTCGCATCGCCTCGCCGAATATCGTACGGAGCAGATGAATTGAACGAATTCGTTTCACTCAGCAGACTTTCTATAGCCGTCAATCGTCCTCTTCACTCCTCACCAGAACCAGCACCAGCACCACCGCTTTAATTTTGACTCTGGCCTTGACTCTGATCCCCATTCCCATCCCCATCCCTGATGAGCGTGAACCCTCCCCGCACCGACTGCCCACGCCACGACCGCCCCAGCGGGGTGCAGTACAGCGTGGCGGGGACGAAGATGGTGAGGACGATGGCGGCGCCGAGGACGCTGAGGACGAGGTTGGGGGTGCGGGTGTGGTCGTTGTTGTCGGTCATTTTCTGTTCCTTTTTTTTTGTTTGGAGTCTTTGAACGTGTCTTTGGCCTTTTTGTTTTCTTTGGGTTCTGGGTTCCGTTCTTTCGGGTATGTGGACCGGATAAGTGGACAGATGGATGGCTCAGCAGCTAAAAAAAGGCCTCCGAAACGAAACTGTCTGTCTATGAGCTCAGATGCCCTTTTATATGATATGATAATGGTATGTTCTGTCTGCTCGTCGCAGGTAGAGCTCCAGCTCTTAATGCAGATAGATAGATAGATAGATAGACCTATCGATCGATCAATACAGAGAGCGGTATCAACTCAACAGAGAGAGAGGCAAGAATGCCTGCTTGCTGGGTTGCTGGGTAGACCGTGAACTATGTATAAGCCGTGATATCAGTGTTAGATCTTGCTTCCCATGCCGTGTCGAAAGAAGAACTGACAGATTCTGGAGACAAATGCTCGTCGAATCAGTGAAGAGGACTCGTGATTCACGGGTATCTCGTGACGTTACTCATATCACAAGCAAGTAGATGTAGGATTTAGAAAGTTTATGTTTGGTCGTCTTAGCGACAGACACGATGAAGGTCCAGTCAGATAGATAGATGGATAAATAGGGTATGGGAGTTGTTGGGGGCAAAAGGATATGAGAAAGAAGATAAGACATAAGGGTTCTTTATAACAAGAGATATATATTGCCTTGATGTCATTGTCATTAGGATCTCATAAACGGCTCATGTCAACAGTTCTGAGCAACATAACATATAAGGATGGAGTCCCCCATCACTCATCTCTCGCCGTGGAGGGAAGACGCCTTTTTTGGTCGAGGTCTAGCGGTGTAAGAATCAGACTCAATACTCAATCGCCGGTTGATTCCGTTGTCCCTTTAGACTGAAAAAATTTGTATGAGAATGCCCTCTCAAACTGAGGCTGCGCCTTGAAGTGGCTCCTACCGAGAACTTATTCGATTCGATTTTCCACGGCAATTCATTTTTTGTCTGAAGACTATGTCATAGCACGATAAGCCTAACAGGACATGAGCTGCGTGGGACTATGGACATGAACAGCAAACTAAGGATTCGTATTGGGTAGATACATCATAAGACAGAGCAGCACCGGTTATCTGCAACCGCGCTGCTGTGGCTATTTTATACATCAAGCAAACGAAAGGGGGAGGGGTCTCGAATTCATGACGCCTGCTCAGAAACGACCGTCGTGGCAGTCTCGTGCGTTGCTTGTGAGGCCGAATCCGACGGAGCAGCCTCGCTGCTAGTGGCAGTGGTAGCGGCAGGTCGTGGATGGAAGAGTGGGTTACCTTCCTCTTCCGCGTCAAGCTGCAGGAGGAACGTCTCCCAGAGTTCGATCAACTATAAAAGAGTTAGTAATTTGATCAGTGCATAGGTGTATAGATCGGTGCTCACCTCCTTCTGAGCCTCAACGGCACTCTCCAGGAAGGTCTCAACTCCGGACTTGAAGTCCTCGACTTTCTCCCTTTCGAACCTCTCCAGCTCACTCCGCATCAACCTTCCCATGTCTTCAAACAACAGCCTTGCCTGGTGCGCCTTTTTCTCCGCGTCGGCCACCTCGGCATTAATCTGGTTGATGCGGTCTTGCTGAGACTTGCCCTGCCGAAGGAGCTTCTCTTGGGCATGTTTCTTCTTCTGTAGCTCCGACTCGGCGGCGTGCCAGTTGTGGTACGCCTTTTGCCGTTGGGAGAATGCCGTCTTGACGCTGCCAATCAACCGGATATACTCGTCCACGGTGATCCCAAGCGTCAGAATATCCTGCTGCGCTTGTCGCTCATAGAGCTCTCGTATTCGCAGCTGCAGTTCCGAAAGATTTTCTAGAGGACCAGAGAGCGAGGGAGACAGCTCGACGTTTGCCAGAGCATGCAGGGAAGCAGAGAAGTCGCCGGCTGCTTCTGCCAATCCCCTCCGCTGTGCCACAACGGTGTCAATGGCCTTCATCAATGCCTTGAGCTGATTCTCCAGAGCCTCCAGGTAGATCTTGCGGTCATGGAACCACTGCGCATCGTTAGCAATGAAGAGATATCTAAGATACAGTATTTTCGACAACTCACGTCATCGTGCTCTATGAACTTTCCGCCTCCACCAACGGAAATACCTAGTGAGCCGAGCATGCCCTTATTCTGACCAAGATCCGGCTCTCGATTCTCCTTGTTCTTGACATCGAGATTGAAGGTCTCGCTCTCCAGGAAGATCTTAAGGTCTGCATCATGCTGAAGGATGGGGTGCGCCGCGATCTTGTTGAGCATCCGCTCCAGAGCGGCTCTCCGAGACTCGACGAAGTTGCTATCGAAGCGGCCGACGGCCTGCTTCTCCGGAGGAGGCGGTACCACGACGCCGGGGTTGTTGTTGTGTAGCGAGTTGTAGAGCCAGAGGAAGTCCCTATACCGTCGGCTGACGGTAAACTCAGGCTGTCGGTATGCTTTTGACGTCGTCTGGATATTCAGCGTCAGCTATCTCTGAACTTCGGCTCCGCGGCATTTCGGGAACCATTTACCTTCGTCCTGACTTGATACACGATGTGACTGCTCGTCAGATCCCCCACCTTGTGTGGATCACCGACAGTGATCTCAAATGTCGGCTTTGCGGCCTGCTCCACGCTCACGCTCGGCTGCGTCTGTCTCTTGGGCCCTTCCGTACCCGACGGGGGCTGGACTGGCGGCGGACCCTTCAATTGTGACCCATCTGCCTCGAGGTTGATCGAGCCTATCAGTCCACCGGATGATTGCGACGTGGATGAGGCCGGTCGAACATTTTCTCCTCCGAACGGCTCCTTCTGGGGCGGCGCGGGCGCCTCCTGGTTGAAGGACTTGTCTCCAAGCGGACCCAGCGGGTCGGAAGTATCATCGACAGCCTCGAGTTTTGTCGCCTGCGCGCTGATCTTACGCGGGGTTCTGCCTCGCCGGATGGGTGATCGAGGGCTGCTTAATGTAGCTTGCGGTGCGGTGTGACCTGCTGCGGAGGCACCTGCGGTTGGTGAGGAGGGGCCTTGAATGGAGGGTACAGGCGGACAGTGAGGCATACCATTTTCTTCAGTATCAGGAACCTTTGGGGCTAGGTGATTTGTACTTGACTGGGAGGGCACATCTGCGTATCTCGTTAGAGAGAAATATCCTCCCTCCAGGGACCGAAAGCAGTGGTTGACTGCTGGCTTACCTCCCCACGGGGAGTCCCCGGCATCCAGATCCATTTCCACGCGAGGAGCTGGTTGTTCGGAAGTTTTAATTGTCCAGGAGAAAAGCGAACCAGGCGAGGTCGATGCGCAGAACGGGAGTTTGCTTGAGAGACAAGTGAAAGCCGCGATGGAGGGGGGATTGAACCTTGGGAGCTCTATGGCGGTCGAAGCAAGCTTGACCGGCGGACAGGTGATCCTGGCGCGGGCGTCTGTCTGGCGCGCGGCCCCGTCCTCGAACCAAGTCAGCCTGCAACGGCCATGCTGCGACATAGCAATCTGCCATTTATACGTATGTTATTCTTTAATTTTTTTTAGTAGAGTAGTAAAGGATGCCTTAACGGTCGACGTGCTTATTTATCAACAATTCAGAGCAAAATAACATGAAAGTAGGATATCCCGTCTAGACAGTCCCTCCGTGAACGGGTATTTAAATATCTAAATTCATCTCCACATCATATTCTCTATCATCGATTCCTAGGGTACATTAGAAAAATCCCTCTGCAACCACGTCATCACTTCTGGATCATCATGTTAAAGAGTGCAGAATCCTTCGCACCGCAAGCAATGCCACTCATCAGCAGGGGTTGATATATCAACCACCGTGCGCTGAGCTGTTCAATCGGATTGCGCCCCAAGTACTATTCTATCTACTCCTTGACCCATGGAATTCCCAGCTTGTGCATCTCCACGGCCAGCTGGAAGAGGTAATCCAGACTCTCGCACTGGGTCTTTGCCTTTGCAACGTCGTCTCCCCACACGTATCTGTAGACGGTTAGATATGCTGGACGCCACGAGGGAGACGTAACTGGCAGCACTTACATTCCGTGTCTCCTGACCAGGACCGCGTACGTGTCGGGGTACTCGTCCATGGCCTTCTCCAGGCTCTCCGTCAGATCCTCCTCGAACGCGGTGTTCTCGATGATGGGGACCCGCAGCGTGTCGTGGAATCCGAGCATGCCTTTGCCCGGGCCGCGCGGGATGCCCTTGATCTGCTCGATGTTGCTGATCTCGAAGCACGCATCCTTGCCCTTCTCGCGCTCCACGAGCAGCGTCACCAGGACGGCCCATTGCGAGTGCGTGTGGATGCAGCAGCCCGCGCCGCGGTCGAAGGCGGCCAGGAACAGCGGGGTGCAGGCGGACGGCTTTAGGTCCGCAGGCTTGCGGATATACTTGCGCGCCTCAGGGGGGTACTTGGGAGTCGGGTACTGGAGGACGAAGATGTCTTCTGACTTGATCATCTCCTTCTGGACGCCCGACGGGGCGATGAAGATGTGGTCATCTTTGCGAATGGAGGTCTATTATTAGGGACAAAACGAGATCAGCGTTGGTGCCCCTCTTTCGATTCGACATGGGGAGAAATTTGATAGACTCACGCCGCCACCGGTGCCGGTCACCCATCCCCAGTTGTAGAATCTGCGGCAGAGGTCGGGGATCAGGTTGGCCGGGTGCTGAGGGTCCTCGGACTTGACCAAGTGGTCATTATTGTTGTTGTTATCTGCAGCTTCGCTTGGACCAACGGTCATCGCGTAAGATTTTCTAGTGTCGACGGCCGAGTGAGATGACGGAGCAAAACTGGTTTTGTCCGGCAAGCTTCTCAACCGGTATCAGGTGCAAGCAGCGATAAAATAAATAATTGACCTTTGTTTGGGAAATATTTGGAGGAATTGAGGCCCAAAAACGGGGGGCAAGGCACCACGGCAAAATAGACACGGTGGGAATTGGACTTGTGAATTCTGCCGCGGGGGAGATGTCGCAATCTCCAGTGGCGGGCTGAGAGTTCACTCGCCTGCACCTTACGTCCAGCATCGATATCTACAACTTGATACTACATCGCTGTCCGCCCTGCGGAGTATACAGACGATACGGCCTGCATCCCATCCACGCAGCGCATACGTGCATCCAAACCTCGTGGCGGGCGGTCTTTCCTATCGAACATCAGAGAAGCGCCGGCTAGCCCGATCGGGGGACACTGGGGCTGCGCGGACATCGACTGGCGGGCTCCGAGGCGCGCTTTACCGGAACAAGCAGCTCTCCAGAAAAGAGGCCACCTTTGAGATTCCAACCTCTCGGCCAGCGACCAGCTGTCTTATATATCAGATACGCCCTCCACCCAACTTCTCCTCCTCTTCTTCTTCGTGCTGAGCTGTGGGTTGTCTTTCTGCTCTATCACCCTTCCTTTTCCCTTTTCCCTCCAAGGGAGGACACTTAATTGGGCTTGTTTGTCTCTTGCGCTGCCCCTCCACCTAGTCTGGGCATCCTGGTAGAGCGCCAACGTTCGCCATGCGTCTGAACGCGGCTCTCGCCTCTGCGCTCGTTTCCTCTGCTGCCCTTCTGGGGCACGTTCATGCGGAGGAGACGGAGAAGCCTGCTGCAGATGCGACGTCAACTTCTGTTGCTGAGAAGCCCACCTTCACGGTATGTGCTGCCGCTTGCTATCCAAGCTTCCGTCTCCACACCTGCTAATTGCACGCTAGCCCACTACAATACAAGCTCCCTTCATCGAACAATTCACGGACGACTGGGAGACCCGGTGGAAGGTGTCCCATGCTAAGAAGCAGGACTCCAAGTCGGAGGAGGACTGGGCCTACGTTGGCACCTGGGCCGTCGAGGAACCTACCGTTCTGAAGGGTATCGAGGGTGACAAGGGTCTCGTGGTGAAGAACCAGGCGGCCCACCATGCCATCTCCGCCAAGTTCCCCAAGAAGATCGACAACAAGGGCAAGACCCTGGTGGTCCAGTATGAGGTCAAGCTACAGAGTGAGTGCTGGCCGCTGCAGCTGCGTTCGGCTGTTGCTGACAATGCGTTCCGCCAGACTCGCTGGTCTGTGGTGGCGCCTACTTGAAGCTGCTGCAGGACAACAAGAAGCTTCACGCTGAGGAATTCTCGAATGCCTCTCCGTATGTCATCATGTTTGGTCCCGACAAGTGCGGTGCTACCAACAAGGTAAAACAAGACAGATCCATTAATCCTCTGTGCCCGTAACAACTGCTGATAATGCCCCCAGGTCCACTTCATCTTCAGGCACAAGAATCCCAAGACTGGCGAGTACGAGGAGAAGCACCTCAAGGCTCCTCCGGGAATTCGCACCACCAAGACGACCACTCTGTACACCCTGATCGTCAAGCCCGACCAGTCCTTCCAGATCCTCATCGATGGTGAGGCTGTGAAGAACGGCACTCTGCTGGAGGACTTCACTCCACCAGTCAACCCTGAGAAGGAAATCGACGACCCCAAGGACAAGAAGCCGGATGACTGGGTTGATGAGCCCAAGATCCCTGACCCCGATGCCAAGAAGCCTGACGACTGGGATGAGGACGCCCCCTATGAGATCCCCGACGAGGAGGCTACTAAGCCGGATGACTGGCTCGAGGACGAACCCACCACCATCCCCGACCCTGAGGCCCAGAAGCCGGAGGACTGGGATGATGAAGAGGACGGTGACTGGATTCCCCCGACGATCCCCAACCCCAAGTGCAATGAGGTCTCTGGATGCGGTCCCTGGACTCGTCCGATGAAAAAGAACCCGGCGTACAAGGGCAAATGGACCCCTCCCTTGATCGACAACCCAGCCTACAAGGGACCGTGGAAGCCCCGCAAGATCCCCAACCCGAACTACTTCGAGGACAAGACCCCATCTAACTTTGAGCCCATGGGCGCTGTAAGTACCATCCAAACAGGAACTCTAAGGCCGACAGGCTGACTCGCTTGCAGGTTGGCTTTGAGATCTGGACCATGCAGAACGACATCCTGTTCGACAACATCTACATCGGCCACTCGATCGAGGACGCTGAGAAGTTCCGGAAGGAGACCTTCGACGTCAAGAAGCCGATCGAGCTTGCCGAGGAGGAGGCGCAGAAGCCCAAGAAGGAGGACAAGAAGGCGGGCGTCAGCTTCCGCGAGAACCCCGTCGCCTACGTCCGTGACAAGGCCGACCTCTTCATCACCCTGGCCAAGGCGGACCCGATCCACGCTGTGAAGACGGTGCCGGAGATCGCTGGCGGTCTGGGTGCGCTACTGCTTACCCTGGTGCTCATCATCGTGGGAGCCATCAGCATCAGCACCCCGGCGGCCGCTCCGGCCGGCAAGAAGGCGGAGAAGGGCAAGGAGGCTGCCAAGGACAAGGCTGAGGCTACCAGCTCCTCCGCAGACACGAAGAGCGGAGCCACCAAGCGAAACACTCGATCCAGTTCAGACGAGTAAGAAAGCCGAGACCGACGAGACGAGAGATTTTCCTTTTCTTTTTTTTTAAAAAAATAAAATAGTAATGTTACCGCGATCCGCAGTCGAGAACTGATGCAACGCTTGGAACCAGGAGAAGGAGCCGTAGGAAGACCTTTCCAGAAGGATTTATGAGACACGAAGACCGGGGGGAATACCCATGCCACCCGACCAAGGACATGGATGTGTAAAAGTAAACACGGAATTCGCGATGAAGAGACGATCTCCTCTGGCTTTTGATGTCTGCTGTTTCTGTTGCTTTTGTTGTTTTTCTTACTGAACCTTTTCCAGTTCTGGCCGGGCGTTGACAGTGAGAATGAATGTTCTGTTCATGTTTACCTCGTACCTCGTAGCAGTAGGAGCCGGTAACGAGCGCTTATCGTCGGGTAACGATGTCCGAGCAACAGGTTATGGATGTACTGTACATACATCCCCCAGGTTTGTAGGTGAGCTGAACAGGGTGCTCGGGATCACTTGCCACATCTGCAAGCACAGAGTGTCCTCTGCTGAATTCGAGGGCGTCCACCTGTCTGCGTGCCTTTTATCTCGCCATCGTATCCGGTATCTCTCTTATCGGTGTGTGTCAGCCGATCGGAGCGGTGTCGGCACCCGCAGCCTCGGCGACGCCAGCGAGTCAGAGGCCCCGGTTGTCCCCGGTTTTCCCCCCGGGGAAGACCTCGGGCACCTGGGGAAGCCAGCGCGCCTCGCCTCCTCCTCGCCTCCCTCCTCTCTTTCTTCTCTTTATCTTCTGTATCTTCCCTGTCTTCTCTCCTCTGACATCCTCTCTTCCTCCTCCGACCTCCCCTGTCCTCCCCTCCTCTCCCTTCACAATGGCTGCCCGCCGTTCTCTCGCCTGCTCCATCCCCGCCCTCCGCGCGGCCTCTCCCCGCACGGCCCTCACCAGCACCTCCGCTGCCAGAATCGCAGCAGCAGGAGCATCAACGTCGCTTTCATCCTCAATAGCTCCATCTTCAGTTGCAGGCTCACCCTCTCAGGGAGCTTCTACTCCCCTGATTGCTGCGCGTCGGCTGCATGCCACCGCTCGCCAGCTCACCGTCCCCGCAACCACCACTGCCGCCACCACGGCCACCGAGTACCCAACTTCCCATGCTCCGATCGCCAACCCCATCGACACGGCCAACTTCATCGACAACAAATTTGTCCCCTCCAAGGCCACCACATGGTTCGATCTGCGCGACCCGGCCACCAACAACCTCGTCACCCGTGTGCCCCAGAGCACGGATGAGGAGCTGCGCGCGGCCGTCGAATCCGCTCAGAAGGCGTTCCCCGCATGGCGCGCGACCAGCATCATCGCCAGGCAGCAGATCCTCTTCAAGTTTGTGAACCTTATCCGTGCCAACTGGGACCGTCTGGCGGCCTCCATCACCCTGGAGCAGGGCAAGACCTTTGCCGACGCCAAGGGCGATGTCCTGCGCGGCCTCCAGGTTGCAGAGACCGCGTGCGGCATCACCACCCAGATCACCGGCGAGGTGCTCGAGGTGGCCAAGGACATGGAGACGAGGAGCTACCGGGAGCCGTTGGGCGTTGTCGCGGCCATCTGCCCTTTCAGTAAGTTTTTCGGGACACCCTTCCCCACGGGGAGAAGCGGATGTGGATCCACGCTCTGACCCATCTCCAGACTTCCCCGCCATGATCCCCCTCTGGTGCATTCCCATCGCAACCGTGACCGGCAACTGCCTGATCCTGAAGCCTTCGGAGCGTGACCCGGGTGCTGCTATGATTCTGGCAGAGCTTGCCAGAGAGGCGGGCTTCCCACCTGGTGTGCTCAACATTGTCCACGGTGCCCACAAGACTGTCGACTTTATCATCGACGAACCTGCCATCAAGGCCATCAGCTTCGTCGGCGGCAACCGCGCCGGTGAGTACATCTACGCCCGCGGCTCCGCCAACGGGAAGCGTGTCCAGGCCAACCTGGGCGCGAAGAACCACGCCGCCGTCCTGCCCGACTGCAACAAGAACCATGCCCTGAACGCGATCGTCGGTGCCGCGTTTGGCGCTGCAGGCCAGCGCTGCATGGCGCTCAGCACGCTTGTGATGGTCGGAGAGACCAAGGAGTGGCTCCCTGAGATCGCCGAACGGGCCAAGGCGCTGAACGTCAACGGCGGCTTCGAGGAGGGCGCGGACCTCGGCCCCGTCATCAGCCCGGAGAGTAAGAAGCGGATCGAAGACCTCATCGCCAGTGCGGAACAGGAGGGAGCCACCATCCTGCTGGACGGACGGGGATACAAGCCACCGAAGTACCCCAACGGCAACTTTGTAAGCTTGCCCTCACCTGGCAGACCTAGTAGTTATGTATCGCGATAGAAGTTCTGGAAAACTAACGACTACAGGTCGGCCCCACCATCATCACCAACGTGACCCCCAACATGCGCTGCTACAAAGAGGAAATCTTCGGCCCCGTCCTCGTCTGCCTCAACGTCGACACCCTCGACGACGCCATCGCCCTCATCAACCGCAACGAGTACGGCAACGGCGCAGCCATCTTCACGCGCTCCGGGTCCGCCGCCAGCCGCTTCCAGAAGGACATCGAGGCCGGCCAGGTCGGCATCAACGTGCCCATCCCCGTGCCGCTGCCCATGTTCTCCTTCACGGGCAACAAGAAGAGCGTCGCGGGCGGCGGCGCTAACACCTTCTACGGCAAACCCGGCTTGCAGTTCTACACGCAGCAGAAGACGGTCACGAGTCTGTGGCGCGCCGAGGACGCGACGAGCACCAAGGCGAACGTGGTCATGCCGACGCAGCAGTAGGCTGTGATTACCTATCTACCTATATACCTCGTGCAGTACGGGACTAATCATTTGAATATGTATGTATTCTCCTATACGAAAAAAAAGGATATCCACAAGTTATGTTCAATTTAAATAAATCAATTGGACCGTGAAGGCTGGGGTTGAGGTTTAGGTTGAGGTTTGTGAGAGCGGGATCGGAATCAGAATCAAATCAAGATCAAAGAATAAAATAGAAAAAAATCAATATATACTTTACTCACCTGGCTTAGCTTGTATACCTATGTTCTATCTTGGTATGAAGTGAGAGTTGGGAGGAAAAAGGAAAGAAAAGAAGAGAAAGATCCATTGGACGAGAAAAGACCAGGATAATCATCTGTTCATTGCTCATAACAATAATAATAGTTAGCTACGTGCCTAGGCACTCTTCCCAGGGTATTAGTCTACTAGGATGGATAACACCAGGGTCATGGAACTTCTAGGAGGAACCCCATCGGCTGAGCACGAATTCGAATTCCTCCCCCGACGTGATGAGACCAAATCAACGGGCCGAGCGCCGCGCAAGGTCCAGTTTTTCGACGCATCGATTACCCGCATGTGGTTTCCGACCCAACAGCATGTATAAACGGCAGGCACGGATATGAAATAAGCAGTTTACTCCTTCCGGCCCAGGAAAGTGTAGACGAGGCGGCCCATCTCGTACTGGCCGTCTTTGGCGACGACGACGCGGCGGGTGTAGCGGCGTTCACCGTTGACGGTCTCGAAGCCCCAGATCTACATCCGACGTCAGCATCCAGCAACAAGAACGTGCCTGATATCAAGGAGGATTATACCTGCTCCGCCGTCCATCCCGAGTCCTTGTTCCTCACCCAGTTCTGGACCCAGATACCCTCACCCTCTCCCAGATCCACACCCTCAACATCCTTCACCTCATCGACCAGGAACCCCTCCGACTCCGTCCCATCGGGCAGGATCTCGCCCCTCAGGAACCGCCGCACGGTATTATCGTCGACGCCGTTCCCGCCGATCCGCGTCTGCACGTCGACATCCGGCCGGACTTTCCCGTTCTCGTCCCTGGAGCCGCGCACGAACCGGCTCTGGCCGACGCAGCTCCCGAAGATGTGGTCCTGGTGGTCGTGCTCGGTCCAGCTGAAGACGCGCCTCTCCGTGGTGCCCCTGATGCCGCCCGTGGCCGTCTGCTCGATGTCGATGTGCACGACGGGCTTGTTGTCGCTGGCGGGGTCAGGCTCGGCGTACTCGGAGACGGAGAGGGTGATGGTCGCGAGGCCGATGGCTTTGCGGGTGAGCCAGCTGATGCCTTGCTGTGTGGGAGTCAGCAAGCGCACGCTTCAACGGTGAGGAAATAGATAGCACTCACCAGCTTCAGGATCGGGTCTGTGGGCGTCGAGAGGGTCTTGTCCTGTAGGTACCCCGCGGGAGATCAGCAGGCCGTCCACGAACCATGTGTCCAATCATCATGCAGCAGACTGGCAGTTATCCAGCTTCAACAAAGACAAAAAGGGAATAGAAGCTCCAGAAGCAGAGCACCATCTCCTCTTGTGCACTCTCCAGCAGGCACATACCATGACCCAGGTGCCGTTGAGGTCCTGCACCGTGACGTCTGCGGGGGCAGCCATGGCGGCGGGTTCGTTGGTCTGGAGCTTCTTGACTTTCTGTTCTTTTTCGTCCTGCGGAAAGGAAGAGTCTTGAGAGAAGATATGAATAGCAGACGCGACTGGGGGAGGAGAATGAGGTACTTGCTGGAGGTATGTACAGAAGTACCTGGAGGGGAAGAGCTCAAGTATGTACCAGCGGCCCGCCGAGGCACCGCGTCACATGCATGCGGAAGGCGTGAGTGAGGGCGCGAGCCGCACCGCGCAACGCGCACGCCGGCCCGCCGCCATCCCGCATCTAAGCATCTTGGTCGCACTGTTGATCTCCCCGTCTTTTCCCCGTTGGAGCAGCTGGAGCTGCCCCCTGCGTCCCCGGAAGCCGCGACGCGCGGTCTCGATCGCGGTCTCCGCATCCCCAGGGCTTGCGATCACATGAATGCTGCGCGGACAGCCGCGGCCGGCCGCTGTGTCTCTGCCAGCGCCAGCAGGGTGGCCGTCTCCAGCATCGAATCCCACGTCGATCCCGGGCAATAGATCATCACGAGTGCCCTGCGGGATGATCTTGAGGGGTTAGCATACCCGAAGCTGGTTTAAAGGCGTCCCTGGACTCGAGGTCTCTCGGACCTTCTGGACAAAACCGCATATATACCAGTTCATCGCTCTCGATATCTAGATCCATCGTGCCCAGATCAACCCTACATCCATCGAATGGAACAGAAACAGAACATATTACGGGTTGAACGGCTTCAGCAGCCCCTCGACCAGCGCCGGCCGTCCCGGCTTACCGTCGATCGGCAGCTCGTTGACGAACCCCCCGTGTGTCGCGCCCTTCCGCCCCCTGCGCTTCCAGTCGTTGAGCGTGCCATGCGGGAACAGGTCGCAGACGTCCCGTAGCGTGGGGTCGTGCCCGATGGCCACGAACACGTTCTCGTCGCCGTCGAACTCGACCAGCTTGTCGACAGACTGCTGTGCCTCCACCGCATCCATGTACCACGACTCCGGGTGCGTCGAGACGCGGTCGAAGGGCGTCGTGCGCGAGCGCGCCGGGTCCGGCTCCGGGTGGCACGCCGTGAAGAGGGAGCACGGGCAGGGCAGCGGCAGCCGCTCGGCCAGCTTCGTCTCGGCGGGGATGGCCTCCGGCATGGGGATGTACGCGGAGGGCTGGTGCGCGCCCGGGTAGTGGCAGACGTCGCCGCCCAGGAAGATGAATGTGTCCGGGGTCGTGCGCACGAGGCCCGAGATGTGTCCCGGGGCGTGGCCCGGGACGTCGAGGAGGTAGAAGCTGCCGTCTCCGAAGAAGTCGTGCGCCCGGAACCTGCCGATCCTCAGCGAGTCGTCGAACTCGATCTCCCGGATGTTGCGGCCCTCGAAGTCGGCCGCGAAGAACGGCGACTCCTTGCCGGTCGGGTAGCCGGGCAGGAAGGACTCCTTGAAGGGGCTGCCGACGACGACGTCGACGCTCTTCGGGAACAGTTGGATGTTGCCTACGTGGTCCCAGCGGAAGTGGCTCCAGACGACCGCATCGATCGTGTCCAGCTCGACACCTCCAGACCTGAGGATCTCGGCGACGTCGTGCGTGATCCGCAGCCCCGAGACGCCCTTCGTGGTGATCGCGTTGAGGACCGACGGCGGGAAGTTCCACCAGTCCTTGCGCGCGCCGAGGGTCGAAGAGGACGCGCTTGTTCAGCCGCGGGTTCTGGATGTAGAACGCGTACCCATGAACAGGACAGATCAGTCAAAGTACGTATAATAATATAGATCTAAGGACTTGAGTTGAGATCCCCTCATCCCATCGTGAGTTCTTGATATTGTTGATGTTTCTATACAATATATTATTGGAAGGGTAGCTATAGTTACCACTTATGGTTATCATATCTGGACTAGATAGGTCCTCTCTGACAGCATCATGCAGAGCCTACAGGTCTAATTAATGCACTCTCACTCTCAGTCTGACTCTCAGTGTCACTTGAAGTTGAGAACCTGGAACACTATTTTTGGGTTTTATTGCACTTGTGGGAGCAGTTAGGTGTCATTGTCTTTCAACTCTTATTTTTTTTTCTTTAAAAAATAATCTCATTCTATTAGACAGATATTCTGATGAGAGGTAGTAAGTGGTAGGTAATGTTTCAAGGTTTGGTGGTTAGTAGTACTGTAAAATTGGCTGCCTGCTTTGTCAGGTATCCCCTAGATACATCTCCAGGCAGCATAGGGGTTAAGTTAGGTAGGTGGGCACCATCGACCAGCGCGGCGCAAGCCGAGTTCAGGAGAAAGAAAAGAAAACTGTTCTTTTATTCTTTCTTTTTCCATTTTTTAAAGATACGGAAGAATGCTTCCACGGTGTTTATTTTATGTTAGGTAAGTTTCTGGAGGAAAGAGAAGGTTTCGGGGAGAAGTGTGTCTTCTGCATACTATTTCTTATCTACAGAGTACCCTCCCGTTGAGGTTCCTCAGCGTCAGTGCCACAGTACAGTACAGTACTTACTACGAGAAATTAACCCCCGGGGGGGGGGGGGGGGGGGGGGAGGGGGTACTAACTAGCACCTACTACGACATCCATATCCTAATCACACCATGCCACCATCACCGCCACACTCACCGCTCGACCTCCCCAACGAGCTGCTCCTCTGCTTGGCGGATGCCATCCCCAGCGAGAGCGACCTCAACGCTCTCACAAGGACGAACAGACGCCTCCACGCCCTCCTCAACGGCTACCTGTACCGCCGCAACGCGCAGCATCGTCAGAGCGGGACCCTGGCGCTGCGCTGGGCGGAGATCCGGAACCGGGAACGCACCGCCCTGCTGTCCCTCGCCGCGGGGGCGGACATCGAGGCCAAGGGAAGTAATTCTTACAGCAAGAAGGAGCGCAACCCCTTTGACCTTCTCGCCTGGAAGAAACATCGACGCGGCAAGTGGCAGGACTGGCAAGTCGACCTGCAACCGCTCACGCCGCTCTGGCTCGCCATACACTTTATGTCAGAGGCCGTGGCGCGGGTGCTGATCAAGCACGGGGCGGACATCAGGACGCTGTCCTGGCCCGTGGGGATCGGATCCATCCACGCCGCGTGCTGGCTGGGGCTCGCGGACACGGTGCAGGTGCTCTTGGATAGAGACGCGGAGCTTCTGGAGCATCGGGACCGCGGGACCCAGACCTTATTGCATGTTGCGGCCAGGGGCGGGGACGTGAGGACGGTCATGTGTCTTCTAGAGAGGAACGCGGACAGGAATGCTGAAGACCATCGAGGCAAGCGGCCGGTAGACGTCGCGGAGGATCCGGCCATCCGGATGCTGTTGGGCAATGGCAATGGCAATAATGGCGCGGAGGTGGTCACCTTGCACGACGAGATCTCGCCCTGAGAAAGGGCTAGATGGGAAGAGGCGTCGCGTGGAGCTGAAGAGGAACTGCGGAACGAAAAAAAAGTCAACGAAGAGGCAGCCTCTCAGATGAAGGCTGACGAGGAGAAAAATGGCTGGGAGCTCAAGAAGACAAGAGAGCAGGAGAACAGAGGGGAGGTATCATCACCATCTCATTGTCAAACGCTCTCATCCATCGACGGGTTGAGCAGAGCGCGGATTGAGTCTAGATTTGACGGAAGGTACGAGTGAAGTACTCATCGTATTAACGCCCTGATTGTGGAATTCAATGTGCTTCCAGCGTAAGGAGCCTCAATGAGGTGTTCCAGATGTCAAAGCAGTCCAAATCTCATGCAGATGTAGGTAGATGCTTTATGTCTGAAATGGATGCATTTAGGTAGCTAGCCCTGGAGATCCAGTTAGGAGGAATTTGTGAGAATCGTCTGGTCTAGGGATATTCATTTTCAGGAGCAATCAACTGCCATTGAACCTGCAAAAATCAAGGGGACTGGTGCAGCTGGATACGAGTACGTAGGTATGTAGCATGCTAGCAAATGAGGATTGGATCGGGCTCAATGGCAGTGATAATCTCACCATCTAGTTGCGGAGAGGACGAACTTTTGAGACGTCGAACGCGGCGGGTCGCGGAGTTGACCCCGTACAGCAGCACGTGCACGGACGTTTCGCTCCAACAACACAGGGGACGGACGAGCAGCTCCTCCCCACATCCTCACCGGACAGGAGAGAGGGGCAAGAGAGAGGACTGCGGGGGATCCTCTTCCTGGAAAATGGCACTCAGCAAGAAATACGCCGGTCTCCCAGACCTGGTGCGTTGTGCGGTCGATCCTACGTCGACGATCTGCTGTACTGCTTGCTAACACCATTGATTCGGACAGGACACCTCGCCCGACATCTACGAGACTCCAGATCTGACGGACGAAGCGTCGACGCTACCGGTAAGTCTTGAGGCAGAGATCCTTTATACGATACACCAACAAATCGTCTAACTGATAGTACAGACCGCTACCGTCCGCACAGCTGACTCCGATGACGACGTCGGCGCCAACTCAGACATCGACCGGCGCGGCGTCAACGCCGACGAGGCACGCGCACGCTTCCTCGGGGCCGAGCTCGACGCCCGCGATGTCAACTTCTCCGACAGCATCTCCGCCAAGCGGAAGTCCTACCGAAGCAAGAGCCGCCGGAGACGGAGGCGCGCAGACGGCACGGAGGAGCTGGGCGATCTCAGCGACAGCGAGCCCGAGAGTCTCGAGAGGAAGCTGGCCCGTCTGCGGAGGGAGGCGGAGGAATTGAAGGATGAGCTGGCGAAGAGGCAGGCGGAGAAGAGGGAATCGTCCGGTCAGGGCCAGGGTGAGGGAGAGAAGACGACGACGAAGGAGCAACAGGATGAGCAGCTTGGTGACGGGTTGCTGGAGCTGAGCCGCGCGTTGGACAACCTGCATGCGTCTATGCGAGGTGTTTCAGCACCGCATTCTGCGGACGTGATTCTATCGCAGAAGCTTGCGGCCGGGTCTCAGATAGATTCTACTGCTGCTACGGCTGCCGCCAAGGGGCCGCAGAAGAATAGCATCTCTGAAGGCACCACGGATTCGACTACATCTACCTCCTCCGGACTTCTCGCGCACGCCGCCTCCTTCGAGGCCCGTCTCGCCGCCGTCGAGGCCGCAATGGGAATCTCCAGCTCCGCCAACCCCTACATGACCGAGGACAACTCGCAGATCCTCCAGCCCGTCCTGCCCGCCCTTGACAACCTCACCTCCCGCCTCTCCACGCTGACAAGCACCCTGACCGGTCCCGCGCCCGTATCCGCCGTCCCGACCACGGGCTCCGGCCCCCCCGCGACGACCGTCACCAGCACGCACGTCGAGGCCCTGACGGCGCGGATCAAGAAGCTCACCGCGGATGCCGAGGCGCTCGCGGCGGCGCGCAAACGCGCCGTCGACGCCGCCAAGGCCGCGCAGGCGGCCCGCATCGCGGCCGCCGCCATCGACTACGCCTCGGACGTGGACGTCGACACGTCCTCGGCCACCGAGGCCGACCCCGCCGCGACGCAGCGCGACGAGCAGGCGGCCAAGATCCAGGCGCTGTACGCGACCCTGCCGACGATCCAGTCGTTGCACCCGCTGCTCCCGTCGGTGCTGGAGCGGCTGCGCTCGCTGCGCGCCATCCACGCCGGCGCGGCGCAGGCGAGCGAGACGCTTGACGCGCTGGAGAAGCGCCAGGCGGAGATGAGGCGCGAGATCGAGCAGTGGCGCGAGGGGCTCCGGGTCGTCGAGGAGAAGATGAAGGAGGGCGAGGCCGCCCTGAAAAGTAATCTCGACGTGGTCGGGCCGTGGGTCAAGGATCTGGAGAGCAAGCTGGCGCGGTTGGAGGGGCAGAAGGATTCGAGTTGATTGATTGATTGATTCGTTGGGGAGACGTCAGGACTTTTTTTTACCTGTTTCACTTTTTCTTCTTGCTTCATGCTTACTTTAATTGAGAACGAGCGAATACCCATATCAATTGAGTTGAATGAATCTCTGGATGAATGGATCTATGTAATACCCTAGATTCCAGATGAAATGAGTGCAGAGTACGTAGTACATAGATAGAGAATGTGAGATGGCATACCAAACACAAAAAGGGCTTAAATCGTACACTGGATGCCGTATATATTGCACATGCACAATACTCCCAAGGTACTGATACCCATAGCGTCTACATCAGGTAGTTTACGTAGTTACCAAAATCTATCTGTCTATCATCGCACATGCTTCAATATCTGAATCTTCGGCTCCATCCTCACCTCCGCCCACCACCCCCTCGTCACGTACCTCCTCAGCATCGCCACCCCTAACCGCCACAACTCGACGCCCTTCGAGCCCAGAACCTTTCCGACCAGCTCCTCCTCGAACTTCCCACCACCAGCACCACCCGTCGGCCCAGGTTCCTTCTCTCTCTCCTCCTGAGGCCGCAAGACCCTGATCCCAGCGAACCCCTCCGCGACATCGACGACCTCCCAGCGGTCGTGCGCGTCCGAGTCGGAGTCTTCAGGTTGAACTATGGAGCGGATCCTGTCGGTCTCCTCGCCCGGCTCGGCGAGGACGTAGTCGAACTGGGCCCAGAACGCCGGCGTCGCCTTGAGCGTCTCGTTCTCCGTCTTGTCGTACCTCCACAGCGGGCTGCCGCTCCTGAGGGCGGGGACCGACCCGTCCGGCGAGCCGGGGAGGTAGACGAGGGGCTTCTCCGGCGGGGGCAGCTGCAGGAACCGCGTCACGCCCGTCTGGCAGGCGAGGTTGCCCAGGTGTACGAAGATGGTGGGTTTGGGGTCATTGTTGTTGGCGTAGGCATGCAGGGCGTTCAGGGCGTGTGCACCCGGGTAGTTGGCTGCGGAGATGGGGAGGAGGACGAAGGTGGAGAGGAGGAAGCTGAGGAGGGTGGAGAGGATGAAGATGAGGGAAAGAAGGCGGTGGAGGATGGATTTCATGCGGTGCGTCCAGATGTAAGCCGTTCCTAGGGCGGAGACGGCGGTCAGAGGCGGGACGGTGTAGATGATGAAGCGCCATTCCTTGTGAGGCTGGAAGCTGTAGATGGCGACGTAGGCCAGGGTCGGAATGAGGATGTGGAGGGCGGAACGGCGAGTGGAAATATGCAGGAGAGAAGACGGGACGCCGACCAGATATGTCAGGGGGTTCAGAAGCAGGCGCGGGATGGCGTTCAGGAAATAAAAGTGCCACGGGTGCGTGCCCCAGGCCGCGGCATTGCCGGAGATGACGTTGAACTTGAAGGCCGCCAGCTCCGGCCACAGCGGGAACTGCTGCCAGAAGAACGAGTCGACTGTCACTGTGAGCGTCAGACCTACCAGGAGGCCGGACACCCCGGCGGGGATGATCACTCTTCGGATGCTGATGCGCCTCACGATGAAGAGGAATATCGTATGCGCAGCAAGCAGGAGCGCGATTTCAGACCGGAAAATGATGCCTGCAATGGTCATCAGGTAGAGAGAAAGACGGCACCGTTTGCTGTATCTCTCTGGATCAATGGACTCCGGGAGCAGGCATCGCAACGCCAGTGTGGCTAGAAGTAATCTTTAGCAGGCATTCATTTCACCAAGGCCAAAAGAGAGAAGACTTACTGATGCCAAACACAAACATGTTCGAAAGCGTCCGGGACGCATAGTATATCACATGGAACTGGCTCGCCAGGAACAGTAAAAACCAGGTGGACGTCGTCCTGCCAAAGGCTCTTCGGATCCCCGCGGCGTATGAAAGCAAGGCGTATGCATTGAAGAGACCCAGGATCAATCGCGCTTGCAAAATCCGCGTTAACTATATGCACTCTGGATCTAGAGTATATGTATTAAACTCCATACCTAGCAATTGCCTATTCAACGCGCCATTCAGCCATAGAAACGGCCGCGAGATCCCCGAGAGGATAAGCGCTCCGATAAACGTCCGCGGCACGGCCCCGGGAAACGAGAAGTGGTCATACTGGGCCCGGAATGTGTCTGGGATATTCTTAAAGGGGATCCCGTAGGTCTCGATGTCATGAATAGCTTGGATGTGGAAGGACTCCTCGACCTTGGTGTACGGGGAGACGACGGCATGGATGGCGATCAGGGCGGGGATGCTCGAGAGGAGCAGGAAATCTGTAGGACGTCAGCATTCGTAGCTTACTATTAATTTTCTTATTCTTCGACCACGTACCGGACGCCCTCATCATCTTGTCATGCTGCGTCGTGCTGGATCATTAGAAGTATATTAAACAGCACTGTCGTCGAGGAGCTCCGCTGCGGCCGCAGCTTTCCCCACACGGCGGACGCGCCGCCCGCGGAGCAACCTTACTGTCCGAGCTGGCTGCTTCGAGCAGCATCACCAGAACCTCCGCCGCCGCACCCCCTGCTTCTCCCCTTCTCGCCGCAAGTGTCCATCCTCATCACGACCGCTCAAGATGCTGCTCTTCGGCCTGGGGAGACTCGTATACGGTGCGCTCCTCTCCCCGTCTTGCTGCATCCCCGTTCCTTTGACTAACCTTGACCGCGCGCGCAGTGGTCGTCCTCATCATCAACGCTATCGCCGTCCTCTCCGAGGACCGCTTCCTAGCCAGGAGTATGTTCAGTCCTTACCCTAGTTATTTCCACAGACGGATCGTCTAACCTGGATACAGTCGGCTGGGGCCGTACACAGGTCGACCCGGCGTTCGGCGCAACCTACGACAGCACGAGCATCAAAGCCAAGTCGATAAACCTGATCGCGAGCGTGCGGACCGTTATGCGAAGTACGTCTTCCCTCCAGTCACCTGCTTTCTCCATGTGAAAAATAAATATAGGCCCATGTGCGTCGCTGGTACAGAAGGACAAATGACGGCTGACGTTGCGATGTTTTTTTCTCAACCCAAACAGTACCTCTGATCGTGATCAACACCATAATCATCATATATGAGCTGATCCTGGGATGATCCCCGCCGGGTGAGCGCGGAGGAGAGAAGAAATCTCCACAGTGTCCATGGAAAAAAATGGACAGCAATTTATCTACACGGAATGTTGCTTCGTCGTGGATAAGGCAGCCGAAGGAACTGGACAGTCTACGGTGGTTATCTATTATAACTCGACTTTTAACACGGCCTCTCCGCCTGAAGCAGCGAACACCAGCTCGAGTGGAGAGTACACTTGACTGAAATCAGAGCACGACTCCCTGTCCATTCTTCGAGAACGGCTTCATCTGCACACATTCCCCCTCTGGTCTTTTGTAATCAGTGTCTCAGAAACAGTCCGGCGTTCTGTTGTCAGGTTTAGAATCGATCTTTGAAAGGGGGGTTAGGGATTATAACTCAAGCATGAGTGGAAATGGAGCCCTTTGTTTTTGTAACTAATGTTTTACTAACGACTAAATCCATACCTTCTATTCTGAATGCTCCAACGGGGCTGGAAACCCAAAGACGACTAAGGTATCACTCAAGGGGAAGCCTGTTCAACTCCTTAAGGTGATATATATCCGGACACAGCATGATCCAAAGGGGTCCGATTGCCTATATATGGGGCAAGGGATCAGTGACCTCTTAAAGCGTATGTATCGATTGATCTCTCAATCTAGAGCCTCACTTGAGGAATGCATATCAGGGTTATATGGAGCCAAGGTCAATGTGCGCTCCTGATGTCGTGGAAGCTACCTAAGCTCGCGCGGCCTCCAAGTTGTCACCCTGTGATTTAGGACCGTAATCATGCACCTCCCCCACGCCGTGGCGGCCGTCCGCTGTCAATGTTCTTCTTAGGTGACCGTGCGGGGTATGCAGCAGGACCAGCATCAGCAATGTGAGGGAGCAGCCGTTTTCCCCTCATGATCCATGTTCACACTCCTCCATCAATACAGTCTCTTATCTTCTGTCGAACCGCAGCAAAGATAATAGTCCCTCTACATCATATGGGACAGCCGTGTTTCAATATCGTCTGATAAGCACGCATCCAGCTATCTGTTGATACTCTATACTATATTCAATAGCCTTGTCGCATCCGATTCCACAATGAGTTCGAATTCGCAAGATAACCCTGAACATGAGCGCCAGGCCAGTCTCAGCTCGAAGGTGTTGACAGCGAGCCCAAAACCATCGATCCGCAGGACCGTGAAGCCCTTAATGAGGCGTTGACCGATCAAAACAAATATCACGGTGATCACTGACCGAGCAGGGGCGATCCTCTCAGAGAGATAGAGAGAAGGAGAGAAGCAAATTCCCCGCTAGTAAGTGAGGGAACTTCTGGTTATTATGTGTGAAGTGCATAATCTCTTCTACTGTACACACCATGCGGTAGTAAAAGGTTCTGACCCCAGTCTTATCATTCAAGGATCAGTTCGGTCGGTCTTAAAGCCAGCTGGAGGACGATCCAGGACAATATTGGAGGTGGTGGTTGCCAATTAATAGTCAGACAGAGACAGATGGGTGCAATCATGTGGGGTGTGTGACTCTGTGAAGCCTACCTCTATGCTATAACGGAGACTGCTGTCCGTGGACAGACCCCTTCCGGTTCCATTAATATGGAATACAGCACATTGCCTATTAGGCTTCCTTTGCCGATACCCGTGAAGGGTTCTCCCAAGTAACTAAGTCATGATCCTCCAACTAACCTAGACGGGACTATCATCGGCCCTTGCCGTCGAGCTGAAGGAATTCCTGCCATGATCCCGAGAAATTTTGTCGTTCATCTTCCTGGCTGTTGACTGTTGACGACAAGCAGCGCCACAGAAACATAAAATTGCTGAAAGTGTGCCGTTCCATTCTCCTTTGCTGAGTGACAAAAGTTGAAGATCCTCGTAGCGTCATTCTCGCAATCTCTGTTCTTAGTTCAAGAAGTCTTTGCTGTCATGAAAGATGGCGCTTCATGACGAATGTGGCAGCAAAAACAAACGAAAGAAGACCCACGGTTCCAGCGACAAAGACGGGGAGATGGCCGAACAGTGAATGGTTGGAGCGTCCCATTGCCTGACATAGCTGTGGATTTTCATTTTCCAAGCCTGAGCGAGAGTAATCTTCCTCCTTGTATCGAATCCCTTCATCCTTGCCCAGTTCTATGTGGTACTCGCGAAGCTGTTGGATCCTTGAGGCGGACAAAGTCCTACCGACATCTGTGCATTTCAACATTCGAGGTGAAGTTATGAACCCTTTCAGCTATAGACGATCTCGGGCCCCAGCAAAACTCGTCGAGTAAATCCCAGTAAATCAGGTCCACGGACGACACCATGCGGCAGACCAGGTTGAACCAAACGCTCTTGTTCTCAAGAGACTGGCGCATGCGTGCTGAAAGTCGATCCGACATGGCGTCCATGCCCTTGGCTTTCTCTCTTTGCTCCATGGCCTGCAAAAAGAGATTCACCTTCGGAATGTACGCATCGAGGAACGCCTCCGGTCCTTGATTATTTAACACTTTATGGGGTCGTTCTAGGATCAACCACCAGGGAAGACTGCCCGCGAATTGCGCTGGAGCCGTATAGCAAAATTCCCAGTCAATAACTGCTTTGAGCTGGAGAGAATCATCCACAAGCACATTCCCGGGACGCAGGTCATCAGAGAATAATTTGAAGGGACCATAGTTGTCACTCTGAGAGGGTAAATGCGGCGCGACAGCTTGCATCAAGTAACGACAGGCATATTTCTCTCGACAGTCTGTCGAGTCATATACACTGTTTCGTTGCTGCCGAAGGTGTGTCCATTGCAGTTGAATAAGTGACAAAGTGTAGTCTGTAGAGCTCGAGAAGGTCCGTGAGGGAGCACAATCTTCCGCCTCTAAACCACATGTCCTGATTAGTTCATTCGCGTCCAGAGTCAGTGGCCGTGAACGAGGTATATAGGAGTTTGTCGCTTCGTCTATAACAAGACAGCCAATGCGATCGAATTCGATTTTCTAAAGCTCCAGCAAGATATCCGCCATGTGTCCATATAGAATTCTCAGTGTTTTCTCTTCAATTCCGGGATCAAAAATGTCCTCCTTGCCTGGCGCGCCATCTCTCCGCGGTATATCTGACATTTTCTTCCCTTCGACCCAGGTCAGGATGATGAATGGGCCCAGACCAATCGGATTATCGCACGCGTCCCCATACCCGATGACATGCGGAACGGGAATCTTGGTGTTCTGCTCAATGTACTTCATCAAAATAGCTTCGCCCTACACCTTCACGAAAGAGAACATGGATTTTCCCGGCAGCGGGAATCGAATCAACCAGTCTTCTCCCCATCATCCCAGTGAAGACGGAAGCTGAAGTTGAACGACCCGCATGCATAGAACGGAGGAAGCAGTCGTCGCGTTTCCGATAGCGGCCTGCCAGTTCGCAGATACCCTTCGATGATTTGGAGCAACGATTTATCCATTCCTTTTTCAGCTCTTCAAAAGCATTGAGGCTTATATCATCGAAATCCATCTTCTAAAAGAAACTTAGGAAAGGAAGAAAGAGAGAGACTTCCTATGCACTAGAAAACAAACCCCGTGACCTTGAACTGCCATGGAGCAAGGGGCGGCAGTCTGACTACCTGCTTTAACTGTCCATCGAGTCAACCAGTGCGCTTTGGCGCGAAGGCTGAAGAGAGGAATTTCTGTCTCCCTCCTATTGATGGAAGTGCAGTTTTCAAATCAGACCCGGTCTTTGGCCGTCATCAGGAGCAGGCGCCAGGGGAAAGACCATGATCGTGATCACGTGGTGCATGTTCTATGTACAGTACAGGTCAACAGCGACCGGTCCCTGTTCTACGCATGGATGTTGTTGCTGGACGCCTGATTGAGGACTTTTGGCAGATTATCCACGTGCTAGCATGCAAACCAGAAGTTTTACACGGCCACATTTAAAGAAGCTTCTATGCAGCAAGCATTCCATAATCTAGTTAGGACATCCACTAATCTTACTGGTGAGGACTGGATTTCACATGATACAAGATGGTCAATTCTATGGGATAGCATTATAAAGCCGGTACTAAAATTCTCTCAAGTGAGCTGTTATAAAAAATGGAGATAATATATTCCGTTTTCCAACCACATACATCCCGCATTTATTCGGTTGATAAATAACCAAAACACCTGTGTGTGTCTGTGTGTGCAAAAGATCAAGTTGCGATGCCGTGTACATGGACATGTACAGTACTTTTCCAAGGTTTATTATTAGCAAGAACAGCCCTTTCCTCAATTCCATATCCACATAAAAATAAAGCTAGTTCCATACCCCCTTTTTCCCCCTTTGATTTCCCCAGATGCTGATGTTCTTTAGGTTGCTCGATGATGAGAACGCCTCTAGCGCCATTGGACCCTGACTCTGGTATTGAAAAAACAGACAAACAAAGGGTGGCATCGGATAGATTACCACATGAGAATATTGCAAGTGTACGGCCAAAAGCAAACATGCCGGACGGATGTGCAAATAGAACCCAAAGGGTACTAATATGCGAAAGCGATATGTATGGCTGAAATGGTAAGAAGTATGTGCAAAGAAAGACCAACCAGAACAGTTTCTCCCGCGTGTCTGGAGCCAAAAGAATCAAAAAACGTGAGATGGAGCAATATTATTAAGATATGTTGAAGGACTTCTTCCTCAGAACGAAGCTCTTCCATTTTCCGTGTCCCGACACGTCGTGTTTGGCCTTGGTTGATCCAATTTTGGGGACCTCACGATCCTCTTCACGGACCAAGTCATTCACAAGTTGCATTGATCGCCGTGGAGGCTTTTCGGGTATGTCAGCATCGGATACAACTTGCTCGCGCTCAGGCAACGGTGCCTGCCCCTCAGAAAATGTTCTTTTCGCTTTCCTCCTCGCAAGCTTTTGATTAACGCTCTTGCTGCTAAGTTTGAACCGCCCTAGGCTGCCGGTCAAGGTCTTCGGGGAAGGTTCCTCCTTATTCTTCTCGTCTTCAGTGGCATTGCGGCGATCCTCCTCGACCTTGGAGGCCCTGCTAGCGTCGAGTTCGGCCTGCAGTTCTGCGTGTTCGCGCTTATAGTCTTTGTAGTCCTCCCTGAGTTTCGCTTCAAGCTCTTTCCTCTTCTGCTTCTTTGCCTTCTCTTTCTCCTTTTCCGCAGCCTTCCGCTCCTTTTTCGATTGGATATCACTCTTCTTGGGTGCCAGAGGGGCGGAGTCAGGGGCCGAGGAGCTAACTGGTACCGGAGAAATAGGGACATCGCTAGCTGGCAGAGTATTTTCTGGCTGCGTCGAAAGCGCTGGAGCAGTGTGCGCATGTTTAAGGGGGCTGAATCGACTAGCTTCATCACCTAAGCCCGGCGAGACCGGAGTACCATTCTGCTTTGCCGACAGATCCTTCAGCTCTGGACAGCTTTCCATCGCGGCCATACTCTCCTGCTCCTGCTCTCTCTGCACCGCTTCGAGGGTTGTTTCTTGGTAGAAGAGAACGTAGGCACACGCCAGCCCAGGTCGATCACCGAAGAAGTTTCGAACATAGTTCTTGTCCACAGGTTCCACCATCTCATCGTCAAACAACAGCCAGCCTCGATCTTCGGTCTTTATAATGGCAACATAATGTCCGTGATATGGCCCACCCCCAATGTGTACAACAACTGCATATAATTCGTAGAGACGATCAGGGTCTTCAGCATCGTCCGTGGTATTGAAGAGGCGTAGGTGGTAAGGATATACGACTCGGTGAAACAGTTTCTGCAGTTTCTGCAGATCCTCGGTATACTTGAAACGCTTGAGATGCAGGGCCAATATCCTAGGCAGACGTTTGATCTTCATTCTCTTCTCGGCCTCCTGAAGTCCGCCACAGTTATCGCAGTGAAACTTGTTCCTTTCGCAAAGCATCTCTTCGGCTGAAAATTTTCTCAGGCACGATGTCACCGATGAGTGCTGCTCGAGGTCAACAGAGAGGTCCAAGAAGACCTCGTCCTTTTGTGAGACCTTCTCACAAGTCAGACACTGGGTTTCCGAGGTTAACGTTCCTTCGAAAAGTTCGTGCACCCATCGCGTCGTGTTCGGTGTTTTCGAACCGTTCGATAATGCTCCTGATCCTGTGGTCGCTGTACCACGTTCGGAGTCTCCGTTTTCCGTATTTGATGAATCCCGATCCGCTTCACGTTGCTTTGCCGCCTCCGCTTCGACATTAGCAACAACTTCATTCAGGAGTATGTTCAAGAACTCATGGGCATCTTGATGCATCGCCGTCCTGAACATCTCATATTCGCGCCTTAGAACGTCCAAAAAGTGTTGTGGTCGGATGATCCCCGTCCTTGATTGGCTTGCGACAACAGACTCGAAGATATCCTTTAGAGATGTGAACAGTGACTCTGACATCCCGTAGCTCGCTGCGTTATCCTTAGTCTCCAAGAGAGGAAGGGTTTGCATTGCCATCTTTTTCTTGTACTCTGGGGAGTCTTTGTCCTCGGGCTTCTGCGGTTGATTTGGGGGTACACCAGCGGTCCTTGCGGTAGACGTTCCATTTGCCGCTTTCTGTTTTGCTCCTGACGCGTCTGCCTCGAGATGAGCCTCGGGATTCTGATAGCGGAGATTCTTAGCAAGGGCAGCTTCCAGGGTTTCTATGGGCGTGCGCCTCGGATAGTTGATGACTGATTCTCGGAAAGGAACAGAATAGTATAGACATTGTAAAATCGAATTGCAGTAGCTGTGGATAAAGTTCATGAGTGAATATCTTCAGCGGCAGAAAGGTTCCGAGCGAACGTACCATGTGTTACCGTACTGAGGCCGCAAGATATTAGCAACATATTTCCAACGTCCAAGCAGCGTGGGAACTCACGTTTTCCATTCCATAGAACTTGTCGCTGCCGTCACTTCGCACGGGGCCAGCATCTTGTAGCATTCTCTCCAGAGGCGTCATCTGCGGCGCATGGGGATCTTTCTTGGTCGGAGTCGTTCCGGAGGCGGGGCTGGAGGCTCCCTACACCAGGAATAGAGGGATTAGCTACTCTCTCATGTATTTGTACGGAAGCGACTGCGGTCTAGATTCGTTGGGTGATGGAGGACTTACAGCATTTCCTCTCAGGTTTCGGAAGAATGACCCCATACTGATAGCATCACAAGAGAGTTGACATGCAACGTCATCTGGCAACCACCGCGCTGGAGTAACTGGAACCGACGGTCAGCCCCAGGATGTGCTGCCGGGACACTCTGCCTGGAGATGTCCGTGTAGTAAAACCGCGGTACGTCTGCGGGGAGAAAAGCAAAAAGATTAACCAGCGGTCTGGCGACCGAGCGGTCTACTGGCGGCGATTATTGGGGATGCGGAATCGGTCGAGCATGCAAGTAGTTCGCCGTAGGTTTCCAAGAAAACGTGCTGGAGAGAGTTCAGCGCGCGCAAAGCCGTCCCGGTGAATTTCGAGAGTGCCAGCTGGAATGGATCATAGGACAAAGGGCCAGTCCGCATACAATGAGGGACGCCGCGAAAGTAATATGGATAACAAGAAGGGAATTGACAAGGAGTAAGGAGGCTGACAAAAGCGAGAGGAAAGAGGAGGGAGAGAGGGAGGCGAGTAGTAGCAGGTGTATGACGGAGAACGACGGCCCCGGGCTGGAGTTATTTTGGGGAAGTCGGCGGTTGACACGCCCCCGGCCTTAAGACCGCGGGCTGGTGCTGACGGGGAAGTCCTGGGGCGCCGCACGACTGTCCCCGACTACTAGGCTGTACTGCGTATAATCACTACAAATGGAATTATTCTATGAACAGCAGTCAGCTAGAAGAAGAGCCTCACCTGCCACCGGGCCTCTCTCTGCGTCTTCAAGCCCGGCGACAGATTCCGGCTACATTATGACATGGGGTGATGATTTACAGCGGCGTCCGTTGGCTGCGCCGCCCTGTCGCGCGTCAGATCGCTAATCGGCTCGCAGATGACTCGAGGTACGTAGTACCCGGGGACAAGACGGAGTAGACCAAGGTCGTACAAGTAGGCGCTCGGCCAACGCCGTTACTGGCCCTGTCTGCACTCTAGACGCCGTGCGACTAAGTACCTAGCAGTAGTAAGTGCCGGCTGAACGATTATTGCAGGGGCGGCGTCTTTTAGACTCGCGCGGTCCACATATCCGAACGTGTGCCTATCTCCGGTGGAGTCGCTGCGGGATCCCATGCACAGGCCCGCAGGTGGCATGGTAGCAATGAACAATCGTCGCCTGGTGAGATGCCGTAGAACCTTGGACCTCCTCGATTGGCGTCAGCCACCCACCCTTTCACGATCTCTGTGGCTGCTCGTGTCGGTGACAGTTGGTTTAGCTTCGGCAAAGGTCTTGGAAATCGTGGCTGCACACGAAGACGTCGTCTCCGTCCCTTCTATTTTCCCGGATCTCTGACAATATGTCATCAACGATTCAGGCGTCGTTCCAGGCATCCAAGCTCACTTCCAAGCTGACAAGGGTTTGCAGTTGCATAGCATGGATGCACATCCATACAGGGAATGTGATTTGCTGCCAGCCGGTTGGCATTGCCCTTAGCCGCTCCCATAGTCTGGTCCTGCCACGCCCCGCGACCGATCGGGATTCCGCAAAGAACGTGGGAATCTTATTCGAGTCTGTTCTTCCATCCTCTGTGCACCCTCCCCCTCGTCCACCCCCTCTGTTGGAGTCTTGCCGTCCACCATCTTTCTGGAAAGATGCCACACGTGATGGTCCTTCTTCTCACTTGTTGGTTGTAGAAAATTGCTGTTGGAGTGTCCCATTCTATGTTGCCTCCTTGCTTGACAGAAGGAGATTTGGAAAGTGTTATTCCCGCAGCCCGTCAACCATCGTGACCTTTTACCCTGCTTAGGCGGCACTCTTGACGTCGCTTGTTGTACTCGTACGGCGTTCATGTACTGTACGGAGTAGGCTCGGACGCATCGAAAGGTAGCCATGCACCTAGTCCAGGTGGTATTTCTCCAGAAACAAATGAGGGGAAAGTATACCGCCATGGTAGTGTGGCGAAGGCAGACCGTGCTCCGGCCTCCAGATTGCAGACGATCTGGCTTGATTAAGTCTCTCAGCATAGACATCACCACTGTACGGAGTAAACCGCATTTCGATGCCTTTGCCTTTTCGACCGCGCGCCAAAGACACAGCCTTAAGCAGTGATGGTGACACAGTGGAAGATTAGTATGGTATGCGGTGACCACGTGGAGCGCAAGGATCATGGATGTATTGACATTCCATATTTATCTTTCACGCATGACCGCACAGACCAGGAGAGCTCAGCTCCTCTCTTCAGCCAGTTCTATGAGAACAGAACATCGTTCTCGTCTGTGCGGGAGTGTGTATGTACGTTGTAACTGTGGAACGGTCAAAGCTCTTTCCGCCAAGCTGGAAGAATATTAATTGCCTTCCAAGCTACTCGAGCCCAGCCGGGCAACAACATGATCCCTTCTCATGATTCGTGGGTCTGGTCTGTCCGTCGAGCTAAACTTACAGATCTGAGACGAATGGGGTTATTCCTAGCGGGCATGGCGGGGATTGGTCGAGGCTTCGAGCCTGTGAGTCGCGGGGAAGAGCGCGGCGGCTAACTCCGTAATCCGTATGTCATGCTTTGGGCCATGTGTCCTTCCGCGTGGGACACGAAAGTAGTCTGGAGTAGTAGCAGTGTCAATTTCCTCGTCTGAGACCTCCAGCACGGTTCGTGGGGCAAAGCTCGAACGCCCGGGCTGCGCCATTATTGTAGAGACATCCCGAGGTAGGGAGGGGAGAGACGCCTTATGTGATCAAGCTCATCAATAATAATGCTATCCCAAGCGCCCCAATGTGGATGTCACGGTCAGTGACGCGCTTTCCTTTTGCGTTGTTCTCTCGCCATATATTTCTCCTTGTCGAATGTGATCGGTTCAGTGCCATGCGTATTTCCAGAAAAGCAAGCAACGTGGGTTCCCATGTGCGCTGATACCGACTTGCCTTTCATCTCACATATCTGGCATTCATCAAGGCGTCTTACGACACGATCATTATGCATATTCGGAATTGACAGTCCAATAGGAGAGTTGGTCTTTTGGATGCGCAGCCTCTCACCGAGCTTTTGGCGAGTCATATCCCAAAGCTTGTAGGATTAGTCTATTAGCTTTGTCCCCGTCAGCCATTATGAAAGGCAACCCTTGGCATTACGAATGCAATGGTTCCGTCATTGATGTCAAGACCCTGATTCTTCGTGAACGTCGAGTCTCTAATTTCCCCGCCCTCCTCAGCGTGGCATTTCTCATCGAAAGGATTGATGCGTTCATGAAGGAGCAGGACGCCCCGCAGAATTGCTGTCAACTGAAGAAAGACTTCTAATAACAACGCAAGAGGACCATCAGCAGGACGTTCGCACATAATTCAGTTGATCACGAGATGTGCCGTGGTGTAGTGGACAATTTGGATGAGCGAACACTGGTCAGGTGCGGGTCTTGCGAGTCGGAGGGCTGGGGTTGCGCCTTCCCCAGTTTTGCTACGACTTGGAGCCATGAACCAAGTTCGTATTTGTGGTCGAACTTGTCAATTCCTTAGGGATAGAAATATGGGCATTAAGGTCCATGCACACATTCTTCTGTGCAACCTCGCTTTTTCTTCCGTACATAAACGACGTATCCGGACCAGAAGCTACAATCTTTCGCAAGGCTCGAATGGGATTGTAATGATAGTAATCAAATTAATTCTGCTAGTCGTCCCCTGTAGCAGAAATATGCTTACAATAAGGATACCAAAGATTACTGTCGAGATTGTGTTCGGAGAACACCAGGCCTTCCTATTATTGACAATACAGAGAAGTTCTAAGGCTCAAGATCTGGATAAAACATGTGCATTGAGATTTTTGTATAGGTAATAATCGTCCATAAGTGGTCAGGTAAGCTCCTGAGATTATTACATACATCACAACAAGCCGGTCTTGAATATCAAACACTGTGTTTAGTTAGGTAACTACAAAAAAAGAGTTACCATCAACAGGATAACACTTTTGTGAAGGGACTAATTGTCATTCAATTTCTTATTCCAAAAAAGATGATACATGTTTCATCAACAGAGCGTCATCTCGATCTTAGCCCATGTTTACTCCTAGAGAGTCTTTGATGGACCTCTACTCAACGGGACCTTCACCACGCCCAGCGTCTTTTTGCACAAAATCTTGAACTCGTAGAATAGGTGTGGACAGCATTGATATTGATGGGATGTCATACTTTAAACGGAACGAGCATCCCTCGTCCAAGAGATGCATACTATCAGACGGTGGAGTGTTAGCATTTAACCTATCCTTTATATCAATTACATTAAAGTAAGTAGTTTTATGATGAAGCATAACTATCACAAGAACAGAAATACAGAAGTAGCATACAAAAATTCCTAGTTCCTGAGGACTAGAAGCACCGGCATTTTGATCCCCTCAACCCTCATGGCCAGTCAAAATCTCGGGCATATCCTCTGCGGACCCGTCTGATTTTAAACGGCGCATCCTGGTGGCCTTCGTCCCCTTCACCCTGCCACCTCCAAGGCAGCTCCAATTCGAACTTCTCCAGCCCCTTGATCGCCGTCAGGGGTTTGAATACCTCAGCCTCCGTTTCGGCGCTCATCTTCGGACCGTTCCAGATCCGCACAGTCAAGTCACGGAGACCTGGCATGGCCTGAATGGTCGTCCAGACTTTGAACCAAGTGTCCCTGTCGTAAGGAGGGGGAGGCCGGATGCGCGTGTTGAAGAAGCACACACAGTCCCATTCGATGTTGAGGCTGCGGACGACAGCCAGGCGATGCGGCAGGATGGTAGATGCAAACCAGAGAATGGTATCGTAGTCACAGAAAAAGAAGGTATTTTGGCTGTAGAGAAGATCGATTGTTTCAGAGTATCTGTCGTCGGTCAGCGTATATAAACTTGGACAATACAAAATTTTCTGTATTAGAATGAAGAAGCCGGGATATGAAACATACATTCTACGACAAGTCTTAGGTAAAGATAACAGCGACCTTCCCTGTGGTATCCATTTGACATATCTTGCCGTTTCATCCTTGAGGATTTTACAAACGTTACCCCCAAGTACGTATATGTAAATCTTTGTACGAATCTCTGGAGGAAGCTTGGCGAAGAAAGGAGACTGCAACTGGTCTCCCGTTCGCTGCTGTTGCTCTTTGCCCTTGGACACCACTACGGCTTGCGGCCCCTCTGGGAGTGGAATGGTCAGGGCTCGTTTCCTAGCAGATGGAAGTGCGATGAGAGCATTCTTGAGATGACGCTGTCGCTCCTTTTTCCTGTTGACGTCGATTTGGTGCTTTCGAGGTAACGGAGCAGTCAAAAGAGTCGGGACCATCGTGATAATGCAGAGACTGTTGTAAATTAAGAACCGGTATGTCACGCAAAGAGAGATGTAAAACGCTGAATACGAACAAGGAGTACAAATGATGGCGATGCAGAGTGATTAGATATTGATAGCCTCCTAGCATTCCTCTGATTGATACACCTGCATTTCCCAGCCGTCCGAGGGGGCTCGAGGCTAGACGCCAACTTTTAGGCTGAAGGGTTGAATACGATAGCATCGTCTGAAGCAGTCGATCACCTCGAGGCTGAGCCTAGCAACCTATGAGGCTTGTAGGTACCTTGGGTAGGCCAACGCCGATTCGCTGTCTTCGTGATATACAGCGAGACAGTGCCAAATGAAGACGGCTGCGCATGGATACTTTGGCCACTAGATGACATCTTTCAGCTGGTGCTTTCAAGAAATAGAATGTCAGATCCAGAAAGTGCTCAGTAAAGATATGCAAGTCACCATGGACGGTTAGATACCTAAGGCATCGAATGGTAGATGATGACCCCTCCACAAGCCCCAAACCCTAACTTCCTAATCGAGCGACGGGGAAACTTGCCGCTCTCGGCTCTGTATCAAAAAAAAAAAATGCGAGCAAGGGCATCGAAAGGGACGCCGATAATACCCGAAGCTGCAGCAAGAGATTCGCCTCCCTTTTCTCCCGCATCTCATTCTCGGCTCCGTGTATGGAGGCCTTTGTGCATCCCGGCCTTCTACGACGAGCAATTGCTGGCCGTTCCGCTGTCGTCGCTCCCCTCTACCGCGACCGGAGCCCGACCAGTACAGTCAGAGCGGCCTTCCGCCAAACAACTCTCGATTCCTATGACCCCACCATCCCCCACCGTCGCCGCCTCTCCTACAACCACGATCATCATCAAATAAACACGATGCCCAAGGAGAAGCCGACCTTCAATCTCAAGACCCCGAAGGGGACCAAGGACTGGGCCGGCTCGGACGTCCTTCTCCGCGACCGCATCTTCAACACCATCGCGGAGGTCTTCAAGCGCCATGGCGCGACGGCGCTCGACACGCCCGTCTTCGAGCTGCGCGAGATCCTCGCGGGCAAGTACGGCGAGGACTCGAAGCTCATCTACGACCTCCAGGACCAGGGCGGCGAGCTGTGCTCGCTCCGCTACGACCTGACCGTCCCCTTCGCGCGGTGGCTCGCCATGAACCCGGACGTCCGCAGCATGAAGCGGTACCACATCGCCAAGGTGTACCGGCGAGATCAGCCGGCCATTTCTAAGGGACGGATGAGGGAGTTCTACCAGTGCGATTTCGATATCGCGGGAGCCAATTTCGATCCCATGGTCCCGGACGCGGAGGTTCTGAAGATCGCATCGGAGGTGTTTGAGGAGCTCGGATGGCACGGACGGTACACGATCAAGCTGAACCACCGGAAGATCCTGGATGGTATCTTTGCGGTCTGCGGCGTGCCACCGGAGAAGATTCGTCCCATCTCCAGCGCTGTCGATAAGCTGGACAAAATGCCGTGGTCAGACGTACGGAGGGAAATGACCGAAGAGAAAGGCCTCGATGGAGCGGTGGCGGACAAGATCGAGACCTACGTCGTCAGGAAGGGAGGACGGGATCTGCTCGAGGAGCTTCTGAAAGACGAGGTCCTGACGGCCAACGCGTCCGCCAAGCAGGGTCTGGACGAGATGGGCCTACTCATGGAGTACCTGGAGGCCTTCCAAGTGCTAGACAAGATCTCCTTCGACCTGTCCCTAGCCCGAGGACTGGACTACTACACGGGCGTCATCTACGAGGTCGTCACGGAAGGCTCCGCGCCTGCCATCGCCACAGGGAACCCGGAGGCGCAGAACCTGCAGAAGGCCGGGAAGAAGGACAAGGCCACGGGTGCCAACATCGACGATGACGACCGGTCAAACGACCCGTCCGTGGGCGTTGGCAGTGTCGCTGCCGGTGGCCGCTACGACGACCTGGTGGGCATGTTCTCGAGCAAGGCGCAGATCCCCTGCGTTGGCATTTCCTTCGGTGTCGACCGCATTTTCTCCATCACCAAGGCCCGCATGGAGCGCGAAAAGGGTGCAGAGTCACTGCGCGCCAGCGAGGTTGACGTTTACGTGATGGCCTTTGGTGGAAAGGGTTTCAACGGCATGCTGAAGGAGCGTATGGAAGTTTGTAACAAGCTGTGGGCTGCTGGAATCAAGGTGAGCTATATATTGCAGTTTTACTTATCTACCAATACCCAGAACCAAGCTAATTACATGTGAAACCGCATCCAGACCGAATTCTCCTACAAGATCAAACCCAAACTCCCCGCACAATTCAAGGCCGCCGAGACCAGCGGAGTCCCCTACGCCGTCATCCTGGGTGAAGACGAGCTCGCCGCAGGCAAGGTCCGAATCAAGGAGATGGGCTTGCCGGAAGGTCACCCGGAGAAGGAAGGAGTGCTGGTTGACCTGAACGCGCTCACCGAGGAAGTGAAAGCCAGACTGGCAAAGAAGAGCCAAAAGGGTGCTGTCGCCGCCGCTGCCGCCGGGGTGACGGAGCTCACGGAGCAGATTGAAAGTCTGTCGGCCCAAGAGGCCGTCCCGAAGACCGAGAATGCCGGCGTTTGAGCATGAGCAGGTGAAATGAAATGAAATGAAATGAACCTTTTCTTTCCTCTTTCTCCCCCTCCCCTCTGGCGATATAGAATGCAGTGTCTTACATGAATTTACCAGACACGTATATGAATGGAAATAAAAAAAGCGAGAGCGATGAGAATACCCCCGTTTTAGAGCAAGTCAGGGCATTAAATTAACGGTCTTAGATGAGATATATAAGTCTTGTCTATGCAAGTTCTTGATGCAGATTGTAGAAATGAAGCATAGTGTTCTTGAACGAAGCATATCTATCACATGTCCCGAAAGTTCGTTAGATTGAGTGGGTTTAGCACTTCTACATTACTGGTTTAATAATACATCCGAAAAAAGTGCTATAAGGAAGTAGGAAAATGGGAAGAGGAGAAGGCCAGCCAGACCATACAGCTTAACTCCTTACCCATCATATCGCCAAGGAGAAACAAGGGTTTCTTCAACCTTCCGCCTGCCTCATCAGGAACCCCTTCGCGAACGGTAACTTATCGATCAGATCCAACCCCAAGCTCCGCGCCCACGTCACGGGTCCCTGGCCAGGGACGTTGTAGAGCTTGTGCAGCAGATCGCAGACGGCCCCGACCTTGGCGTTGACGGCCCACCGCTCGTAGGGGTACCGCTCCAGGCTGAGGATGTCGCCGATGTCCATGCCATGGCGGACGGCGTACTCGATCGCGCCGGAGAGCGACGCGACGTCGCCGAGGCCCAGGTTGAGCCCCTGGCCGGCCAGCGGGTGGACTACATGGGCCGCGTCGCCGATGAGGGCGACCCGGGGCGAGATGTAGGTGGACGCGTGCCGGAAGCGCAGCGGGAAGGAGGCAACGCTGCGCTCCTGCACGGCTGTGACGGAGGGCGGGATCTGCGGGGGCAAAGGGGTGTGTTTGAGTCTCCAGGCGAGCTCGTCCTCGTGCTGGCTTATTGTTTCTGTGGGCGAAGTTGGAGAAGTAGTCGTAGCGGTGGGCTGAAGGCGGAACATATACTTTAGATCCACCATTGAGAGACGGAAGGCAGCGTTGACCATGGCGATGAAGGCATTCGGAGACAGAGACTTCAGATATGCGGCGTTTTCTACCGTCGTAGACCATACCAGCGTCGCATAGTTGTTAGGAAGTGGAAGCAGAGCAATAGGACCTCCAAGGGCAGGCAGAAAGCGCTGGTAGGCCGTCCTTATGCCCGTTGAAAAGGGCTGGGTCGCCGGTTCAGCTAGTGAAAGCGTGGCCACGACGCCGTGCCTGTTGTAGTCCCACCCATCCGTAGAGATGCCTGCGAACTCGCGCACCGGGCTGTTGATTCCATCGGCACCGATCAGGAGACGGGCTGCGATACGGGATGGCGGCTGGGATGTTGCTGAGGCAGAGGGAGAAAGGGAGAGTACCGGCCAGGCGGACAGGTCAGGTCCGTCTGCGTAGTCGGTGCCATTCTCGATCGACGACACGGTGGTGTTGGAGAAGATCGAGACACCCTCGCCACCGAGGGAGGAGATACGGGTCAGAAGCGCGCGAACAAGATTCGCGTTCTCCGTCATCGTTGCGACTGTCCGGGGGTCCTCGAACGGGGAGGTCTCGACGGACCAGTCGAAGGATATTCGAGAGCCTGTCTCGCCATCCCACACCTGCATCTCGTGGTAGGGCTGCGTGCGAGAGCTGTCCACATGCTGCCAGGCCCCAATTCGCTCTAGAAACGCGACCGATGACGGCGTGAGGCTGCTGACTCGGTTGGAGTACAGGTGCGGCTCGAGAGACCATGTGCGGGCTTTATTGAGGTCCTGGCTCTCAACGAGGGCCACCTTGAGCTTGGACGTGACAGGCGACGCTCCTATCCACTTTCGTCAGCGTCATTAATTCATTCAATAGCAGCAATTGGAGCGATGTGTGCATACTGAGCGCTGCCAAAAGTCCCAGACCAGCGGGACCGCCTCCGACGCAGACTACATCGTAGATCTCGGGGACATCAGTCTTCGAGGATGCGAACCTCCTCCGTGCTGGAAATGCCCCGCGCTGACACGACGGGCAGACGTATGGACGAAGCGCAGAACGAGCGAGCAGCCTCATCTCTGCGGTTTCTGCGCATTGGAGGCTCGCAGATATCGATATCGCGACTTCATGTCTCCGCGTCGTCCGACCCGCGGCGGCAGGCAGGGACCCTGCAAACAGAGCAAACTTGTGGTCTCACTCTCCTCCACCCCTCGATATCAGACAGCGACTTTCTTGGAAACAAGCCAAAAGATGCATTTTCTAATAATAATGCTTGTGAAGAAACGCGTTATGCTTATGCCTCATGATTGGACTGACTAGTCTATCTGCAGAAAACGATGTCCAGTGTCTGACCTGTCCAATACGCCAAGGGAACCATCACGGAGTGCCCGTTCTCTGACGAGGGCTGCAAGGAGCGTCAACCCACGTCAGCCGGGGACTGCTTGGGCAGGACATTGCAAGAAGATGCTTGATTGCCATCCAGTGTGACCACCAGATTTCTCGATATCGCCTTTGGCGGCGTCGTCGTCATGGCCATTGGTCACAACCGCTGCTGCAGAGGCTCAGCCACCGCAGGTACAACGCCGGCTTCCCTGCATACGTCCTGCGCATCCCTGGAGCGTTCTTGTCTATGGATGATAAACGGGGCTTTGCTCTTTGCCCCCTTAGACTCCAGTCCAGAGGGTCCTGTCTCCTCTGATTTGCAACTATTAAATAAGGTCTGCCAGAAGGCCAGGATGCCCGCTGCGTACGGCGAACGGGGCCCGGCATGAATAACCTCTAGGTTATGAATCCTGTCCAGTAGTGCACCCTAGGTCTGGGCTGGAGACTACTTGTTCTTGCACAGCTTCATCTTTTCGTGTTTCGTCTAATTCACAGCCTTGCGATAGCCTGCCGCCAGACGACGCCACTCCTCGTCCTAAACCGCGGAGTGAATTCAGGAAGGCCTACTGACTGCTTCTTGCCGCCGCATACAGCTGTCCTTGGGCGTTATCTCTCCTTGCCGATTGATCGCCCTCTTTTGCCTTCTTCCTTGCAATTAAAGGTATCTATTCTACTGAGCATTCTTTACTACACCGTTGCTTTTTAGATTACTTCCTCTGAGAAGAACGCCATTTTATCTGCTCAGTTCAGGTCTCGTTTAGCTGAAGCCCCGCGATACGAGCTTGGAATAGAGAAACAAACTTTGAGCCAGATGGCATCTACTACATCTGATCCAACCCCTGTCAATAAAAATACCTCAGAGAGCATGGATTCCGAGGAGCTTCTCAGTCCGAATTTCGCTCAGCCAAAGTCCTCTTCGTCCAACCGGTTGTCTATCGGGTTTGACCACGAAGTCTACCTTGAGTTAACCGCGGGTGATAAGGCCGTGGAGAAGACGGTAAACCAGATATACCTGGAGGTATGTTCCTGGGTTTCTCTTTTCGAATCCTTACGCGCCAGGCAAGGCTGGGTGATAGCATGAGAGGTCAAAACCCATTCATCATTCTCCAGTCTATTTTCTTCCTGAAACCACGCAAGAGTCTGCCTAGTATTCACGCCTGGAGATAATAGGAACGGGCCCGCCGTCTCCAGCTCCGCGCGCAAGACCCCGCCGTTTCCGGCCCCCAACCAGGTCCGAGCCCTATCGACTTTGAGTGCGCGGAAATCCTGCTGAAGCAGAATAATAATAACGCCGACGGGAAGTTGAAGGGTGAGGGAGGAGGTTCTGGCTCGAAATGAGGAATCAAATGCATTGCAAAATATCTCCCGCTCCCGTTGGTTGTGCTCCAGGCATTGGATGGAGGTTGGACTAGTACTACTACAGTGCATTCGTGCCATGCCTGCCAGTGGGAAGGGAACAAGACGAAGTTCACTCATAGGTCTCTTTCTTTCTTTTTCTCTTTCCTTTTCTTTTGTTTCCTTGACTTGAACTTGATTTAATCCGATCAACTTGGCTCGTTTATCGATCAATTGACATGCACTTAGCGAGGAGTCTTTTTTCCGTATGGAGGAGTGTTTTTTTACCCCCACTTTCAAGTCTTGCAACAGCTTTCTTACATTCCCTTTGCCCTTCTGCTTACTCTTTTACATCATTTTGACAACTCGGCACTACTTTCTCTCTTAATTGTACTCCTCCGACTTCTCTGAAAGTGTGCCGGGAAGAAAAAGCAAAGAAAATAGAACCATCATGATGCTATCTATCTATGGCTATGGTCTTTGAGTCTCGATCTCGATATCAAACCAATCTAACTGCGTTTTTTTTTGTTTGCAACTTTTTTGTGATATTACAGGTATTTATTATTACAACGGCGGCTTGCCTCCCTTTTCACACTCGGACTAGATGTGGGATGCGTAGACATATCATATCATACCATTATTATCAATGTGATTGATATTCCATTCATTCGTTCATTCAGATCATGCATTTCATTCGGCCACGTCCACTGAACTGGAATGATAGCATAGACATCAACATAGACGTAAAACGTAAACGTATACATACATACATACATAGAGTAGCTATGTAGGTTGTGTTTGTTGTTCAACGACATGCAGCCAGCGTAGACACGACAGTAGCAACAAGACCATAGCGTAGCATAGCAATAGCAATAGCATAGCATAGCAGAACGCCTCCGGAGCATAAGCAACAAAAACAAGTCAGAAACAGGCCAGACAGGAAAAAAATCTGCGAGGGAGGTTAAGAAATGGATTGCAGGCGTTGGGGTGGGGGGAATCTGATCTGATAAAAAAAAACAAAAAGCCCGACCGACGACATTGATATCGACATTACAGTGAACTTTTGTTCTTTCTTACTTCCCTTGATTGTGTTCCTTTCCTTTCATTCCAAGCAAGCAGACAATAAGCGACAAATAACAAAGAACAAATAACCCCGGACCATGCCATGGACCACAGATAGTATACCTAAGGTAGTTTGTTTGTTACTTACGGAGTCATACCCATGGACCTACCTAAGTTCGGGAAGCAAAAGTAGGACCCGACCGAGGACCAGAGCTGAGCTTACTACCTCGTTTCATGAGCATTCAAACAACGTCCTTCATCTATCTGCCCTCCGACCCGTTGCCACTACTACCCTGACCTGCACCTGCACCTTCAGGCTCAATCTCGCCCTCCATCTCCGCGATGAACCGCTCCCACGTGTTGATGACGCCCTGGTAGAACTCGATGTGCTTCTCGGCCAGGGCGCCCAGGGTGTCGCGGAACTCGATGGCCTTGATGCGCTCAAAGTCGGCGACCTCGCGCACGACCTCCTCGTCGAACATCTCCGACGTGGTGCGCGCCGACTCGACCTCGCGCGTGAGCTCGTCGATGCGCAGCTCGAGCTTGCGGATGCGCTCGCGCCGCGACTGCTCGTGGTCGACGCCGCGCATGTCCTCCATCTTGGAGCGGATGAAGGAGGCCGGGGACGAGGTGAGCGGGTTGGAGGCGTAGTAGGACGAGGGATTGTTGGCGAGGGCGTCGCGGTCCGCTACCGCCTTGTTGCGGTACTCGACGAGGGCCTCATAGTCGAGTTGCTTCTGCTCGCGCGTCTTCAGCAGGGTCTTCAGGGACACGATGTACGATTCCATATCGCGGAGCGAGCCGAGGTAGTTCTGGTCCGTGTGCTCCTTGAGGGCCTTGAACCCACGCGCCGTCTCCTCCACCGACGCGGCGAAGATCTGGAGAGGCACCTCGACGTCCGGCTCGAGGGGCACCAGCTTGCGGAACTGCGTCGCCAGCTCCATGTAGTCGGCCTCGAGGTCAGCCTCTCGCCGGGCGACCCGCGCCACGATCTTCTCCACGTGGTTCAGGTCCTCGTCCAGCTTGTCCGCCTTCTCGCGGACCTCGATGAACCGCCGGTCCGGCTTGTGGACCTTGGTGAATGCGTTCACGAACGTGTCCGTGAAGTTGTCGAAGAGGCCGGCGGCGCCGCCGTCGGAGGTGCTATTCGAGGCGCGCGCCGACCGCAGCCGCATGTGGGCATTCCAGTCGGGCGACTCGAGGAAGATCGCGAGCAGCGGAGCCCGACGGAGCACAGGATGCAGCGTCAGCCGCTTGAGGAATCGATGTAGCGACCACGCGCGCCGGTGGGTGAAGTCCGCGCCAAACCTGTCTCCGCGCACGTACTCCATCTTGTGCTTGTCCGGCAGCGGTGGCACGGCGCAGGCGGGATACTCGCGAAACAGGGTCTTCCAGAGGAAATAGAAGTCCGTGAACCGTCGACGAACGGCGAAATCGGGCTTCTGGAAGGTTTTGAAGTCGGTCTGGGTTTTTTGTGGTCCAGTCAACATCACGGACAGAGAAAGAACATGGGGAGATCAAGCAGGCAGCTGTATTGGGAACATCAAGGACGGCGAAAGAGATAAACCACCCACATGTGTAGTGACTAGGTATGAAACATATGCATCTTTGGTCCCGTCATTCTCCTTCAAGGGCGAGTCCACAGTCACCTCGAGCACGCCGTCCCCGATGCCAGCGAGGTCGACGGCGTCCGCCAGCGGGCCAGCCTGGGGCTCTTCCTGCGTCGAGCTCATCCTCCGTTTGCCATTGATGTCGCGGTCCGGTCTGCTGTGGGCATCATCGGCATCCGTGCCTGCAGTCGTCGGTCGCGAGAGGTCGCTCTCGGGATCGTTCCTCCAGGAGACGCTGTCAAAGTCGTCGTGATGATCCATGGGAAGGTCGTCCCGTACGGGGGTGCCGTGGGGAGCGGGATCACAGGACGCACCGAGAGCGGGGGAGCTGGTCAGCTCCAGAGGGACGGACAACGGCGGAAACGCAGGCTGAGCGATCGAAGGGTGTCCTCGAACAAGTCCAGATGATACCCGGATGCAGCAGCAGGGAATTCGGAGCTGGTGAAGGCGGGTGAGTTGCGGAGGGAGAGCGTCGTGGTTCGGCGGGCGTGGAGGTTGGAGACGCAGGGCGCGGTCCGGCCAAGCAGCGTCATCACCGTCCCGCCGGGCGCGCGCGAGCGACTCTGGGGCGATGGAATGTATATGTCTACCTCTCAACATTCTGCTGGAGGATGCTTGGAGATGCCACACAAAGGCGCGAAACACGTCTAACCACTGTATTCTCCGGATTTCCCGAGATTAATTACCTAATAATGCACTAATATATAAAGACAAGCCCAGTCTCCGATAGACGCCCCCGCCTTGGCTCCCAAAGGCTATGCAGAATACAGAACCAAAGGAAAATGTGTCGCTACAAGACTTGCACAGAATGCACAATATCAGGATCCCCCATGCTTCTCTGGGTCTCTCGGCTTCTCCGGTAAGTCCTCTCCGTCGCTCCCCGGCCGGTCTCGGTAAGGCTCATCATCCTCCTCGTCACTACTGAGCAGTTCTTCGTCGCTCTCCCCGGCAAAGGCATTGTACAGCTCACCACCCCGGCGTCTCTTGGCGCCGCCCTGGCCGTTCAGTGCCTGGCCTTCCTCCTCGTCGTCGATCATCTCGAACTCGTAGCCGTCGTGGGGGTTGTTGCGTAGCCGCTTCCGCCGCTGGACGAAGAAGTAGATACCAAGGCCAATGCAAAAGAGGATGATCAGTGCCAAAGACGCATATATCCAGACCTGCGTCCGTTTGGACGCGCCAAATGTTGGGAAGAACGACGGGAGGAAGCTGTCAGAGGCAGCAGGCTCGGCGGAAGCAGACTCCGTAGGAGCCGTACTTGCAGTCGTACTTGCAGTCGCCGTTGCCGCAGGGGCTGTGGCTGTCGGCGATGCTTCTACGGAAGAAGGCTTCTGGGATGGCTTCTGGTTCACGGGCCGTGATATATGATCCGTTGGAGTGGTAGCTGGCTCGGTCTTGGTCACCCCGGTATCTATGCCGACCGTAGCCACCACGGCGTCTTCGACGTTGTGGTCATCGTCGTGCTCATCCGGGAGAGGATGGAGTGGCTGGTTCGTCCCGTCAATCGCCTCTCCCCACAGATTTAGTCGCCAGTCGATAAAGACGCCGGTGAACTCATTGACTTTAACGTCCTTGACGACCACCGTCCAGTTGCCAATTCCGGATTCACCCCTGTGGAGATGTCAGCATCCGAATCCGGGAATCAAATTGCTACAAAGTCACTCACCAGTGAGCCACAGACATAAACGTCCAATCGACGTAACCCGCAGCTTCGTTATCGAGCCGCCGTGGAGTGCTCAGGTGGCTCACGATTCCCTCCGGACTGCGTAACTCGACGCTGAGATCGCCGCGGCGGGTGTGGTTGACGTTCATGGTCACAGTGACATGCTCAAGCCTCGCAATATTGGCCTTCTTCATCATGTCTGCGGTCACTTCAAACGTGCTTGCGAGACCATGGTCCCCCTGGGGGATATCGTGTAGCACTCTCAACCATGGCGAATGATACCACGCTTGCGGCTTGACCAGAGTCCACTCCTTTGCCTTCTGTACCAAGGCATACGTGTCCACTTTGCCGTATCCCCAGTCATGGCTGAACTTCTTTCCGATTTTCGTGACTTGCCAGCTCCCGTCATCTTCGTGAACTGGAACAGCAGTCTCCAGCAAGAGATACTGGGCGTCGCGCCAGGTCAGTTCCGGCCGGACGCTCAAAGCAAGAGCCAAAGCACCTGCGGCCAGTGGACCCGCCGCTGAAGTACCTCCATGGCCCGCATAACATTTGTTGGGACCCACGTCCGTAGTATGGATGGCATCGCCTCCGCCACTACTGTAGGCAACCACCAGCTGAGCAGAGCATGATTCCGAATAACTGGGGTGATTGCCCTCTCTGTCGATCGCACCAACCGTGATGCTGTAGATACTGTTGGTGTAGCCGTCGAAATTGCAGTTGTCATCGCTCATAGCTCCATTGCCAGCCGCGAAAACAAATATCGATCCCTTTCCTTGCCGGCCCTTCTGCACGCCGTTGACTATCGCCCGTTGGATGAGGAGACCCGGAGCGTCCATGGTCTGTCCGTCGTCGGGGGGCCCCCAAGAGCAGGAGTAGATATCATTGTGCTGATAACCATAGTTCACAGCGGAAGCCTCATCCACATCATTGATCGGCTTGGATAGAATACGGATGCCAGCGACCTTGCTGTCATATGCTATCCCGACTCCGCATACATCGTTCCTGGACGCGGCAACCTCGCCGGCGCACCTCGTGCCGTGTTTGTCATCGAAGAGTCGCGGCCTCGGCTCCTCCGTCTTGTCGTTGAAGTCGTATGACCCTTGGGCGTAGTAGTTGTCACTGAGGTCGTTGCTGTACATGTCCAACCCGTCATCGACGATTGCCGTGGTGACGCCCTTGCCCGTAATCCCTTCCAGCCAGACACCGGTCACATTCAGATCATGCCCAGGTTGCGCTGCGTTAAACAAGTGCCATTGTTGGTTGAAGATGGGATCCTTGATCCCCAGAGTGGCGGCTATTTCCTTGCGGGCTTGAGCAGCCGCAGGATCCTCCTGCACACTCCTTTTGGCCGACCCCCAAGGCTCCTGAGACTTCACAGGCGGCGGTATCCTCTTCTGCAATCTCTGCCTCAGAGCCAGCTTCTGTGACCAAAGTATCCCATCTAGACCATCTGACCTCTTGCCCAGCGCGGCAGCGTTGTCCCCGGCACGCCGCCGCAGCCTTCTGGTGGCTCGTAGGTCCTCCAACAACGCCTCTACCTCAGCGCTTCTCTCTTTGGGCAATGAGAATGTGTGGTGGTCGGCTAGCTCTCCGATCTGGCCTTCATGGCGGGCACCGAGAACCCGTGCGACATGCTCGGGGGACGTCGAAGGGTCGAGGTGCAGGGCGAAGAAATCGTGGGTATCATGGGTACGAGGGATCAGGTTTGCAAACGACGTACAAACCAGGGCGCAGACAGCCGCTGCACGAAAAAATCGCATGTTGAGGAGATATCCGGAGGGGAGTGGTGTCTGCGAAGAGGGCGCCTGGGAAGGCGGCAGAATTATGACAGACAAATGGCGGCCATCAACGATACCGGATCTTCGATGGCAGAACAAACGTCGATTCACCTCCTCCAAAGGACAGGACAGTAATCGCGCAAAGCTGGACTGGTCCGGAGCAGTGTTCGTTGCTCCGAAGCCGTCGTGGATGTTGTAGAGGACAGAGAACTCGCCGGCGCTGCGGAGGCGGCTTTGGGTAGGACGGCGCGGGCTTCAGGAGGCTCAAGGCGGAGATCGCCTGGCGGAGCGACCGATCACTGCCACGCGTCCAGAACGCCAAGCAGCCCTGGAGCGGCGATGGAGGTGCACCGGAGGACTCAGCGCGGTTTCGACCCGTTTGTTTTTCCCATGCAGGAAGCGGGCGAGAAAGCACTGCGCGCGATCTGCAGGGCCAGAGACCACGTTTCCTCTAGAGGCTGCATAGGGAACGGCGACACCGTCCACCAGCGCTTACGACGAGGGTGGGCCTGGACTCCGCGACCCCAAGGCATCAACATGATCAATCACTCCTTCAGCCCTGTCACAGCGATCGTCAGCGGCATCGTAAGCCCGCGCTATGGCACATGTTGGCAACGCATCCTCTGCTCCCCATCGTCCCTCGTTCTTCGTGCCCATGGATGCGCCCATCGAAGCTTTCGCGGGCCGCCGTGCTGGAGCCCCTCGCATCCATGGACGTCGACATCGGACAGCTGCAGTCTGCGGAACAGGCCTCGCGCGCGAAGATGCGGTCAGGGAAGCCGACCGTCAGGGTCTGGCTCGAGATCTGTAGGTAGAAGATAAAGCCTTATGCCTCAGTGGTGGGCGGACAGCGAAAGTTCACAAGGCCCCGCGTCAGCGGCCGCGGGCAGCCAACGCTTGACAGCTCTCCCGACCAGCCACCAGATATCCAACGGCTGCCCACTGTCGTGCAAAAGAGCTGTTCCTCGCGTTGCCTTCACGGCATCCATCTGCCTCTCTTCCATCTCCCCTGCGTTGAGAGAGCGTCTCTCCTTGGCCATCCCAGATGACTTAGCTGGTGTCCCGCTTCTCTGGCGCATCGCTGCAGCGTTGTATATACATGCGTCGGCTGCCAGCGGATGCCAGCAAACTCGGCACAACCCTACTTTCTGAGCTGAGCTGGACTTCAGCACCCGCCGCAATGACGCCTGCATTGCAAATATCTGTGTGATGCTTGTTCCCGATTAGAAGTATCTCCCCCGCGACCAGTGGCATGACTCGTTCTCAAGGCGCATCTCAAAGCTTGACTGCAATTCACCGGTTAACTGTGTGAGGGCTTGTAGCTAACTAAGTACCTAGCTGACTTCTTCATTGACGTATGTCTGCCATTGTTCTAGAAAAGTCATTCATGCAGCTGTCTTGTTGTCTCTGATTCTGGAGAAACTCATTCACTGACTGTGTTTGAAGAATCACATTGGTGTTCTATTGCGCAGCCCCTCCCTGGCAACACATCCCTCTTCGCAGTTCACTTCTCCACCAGCACACCAGCGTAGGATTAGCTCGAGCTCACTTTTTCTCGAATCCTTGGGGTCAATAATCACAGCGCGATGGCGACAGCCACGTCTCGCCTGCCTTCCGGCCCCACAAACGGCGACTCTGCCCGTCATCAACAAGGAGCAATCAATAATGGCATAACGCGGGCGCCTTCGACAAGACGGCGGGGCAGTGTGAGCGGCAGTCGGCCCGTCGTGGACTCTCAAGATGGACCGTCGTACCCACCACCGACTCCAGAAGCTCCTCGAGCCCCTCCAGTCTCGTCCAGGGACAGCACGTCTACAGTGTACCGTTACCGCGAAGATCGTTCGTTTTCTGCAAGAGCAAAAGATCTGCCGACTGAACGCGGGTTCGCGCTCTCTGGGGATGGCTCTGAGGATGACTTTGACAATTATGGAACACCGCGAAACGCGAGCTTCCCAGAGCCCAGACGCGAGATGCCAAAAAGGTCATATACGACCGCATCATACAAAAGTTCTTCTTCCAAATCTATTCCGCAGACTGCTTCTATCCAACAGCAGTACCAGCGGAGAGCCTCAGAGACCGTGTCTACCCTTGATTCTAGCAGTCAGGCATCACCAATCAGTCGATCCAGTACGATACGTTCCGCGAAGGAACAGCGACATAACTGGGCTCCGGACCGCTCACCCCTCCAACAGCTTGAAGTTGCACTGCAAGGCATTAGCAAGGAGGAAAAGCGCGCAAGGGTTCAAGAAGCCGAAATGCGACTTAAAGAACAGATAGCGCGCCGCGAAAGCGCGCGTGGACGTGGTAGTGGTCAGGATAATTCCCCGACACCATTGCCCAAGTCAGATTCCCGCAGGGGTTCCAAGGCCGAACCTGCATCTGTCGAAGCGGCCAAGGCTGCTCAAAGCTGGAGCAGCCGGCAGCGAGATATGCCGCAGCGGAGTGCTACAATGGACACGAGGCGGCAAGAGTCACGACGGGTTTCTGCGGGAGGCCGTGGCGAGTACCAGGAGTCGCAGGATGCGGCGAGGGCAACGGCTACTACCAGCAAACCGCTCCCTGGAAACGTTCAGAATGCTGCAGTACAGCCCGCCAAGGAGCCCCAGTTTGCTTCCGCTGGAAACTATAACCAGGAGTCTGCTAGAAATGGTCGTCGTGACGCGGAGCGGTCTCAACAAGACTACCAGCCTCGAGCGCAGAGTGTACACAGACCTTCGAATCGACGACCACTCCCGGAACCAAGATCTTCTAATAAAGCTCCTATATCCGATTCTTCCTTCCCAGAACCCGTCGAAGCGGCTACTGTGGGAAAGGCGAATGGCAAGAGGCTGCAAAAGTCGCCGCCACGTGCCTGCGAGTATGAGCGCCGTGCCGAGTACGGGGATCTTCGAAGCATACCCAGAGAACAATATGAACAGGGAGGAGGATATGGATATGGTGCTACGGGAGCTGTCTCCCAGTCCCAGGAGCAGGAGATCCCTCCGGGACCGAATGCGGCGGAAGCCAATCCCGCGCCAATCGGACTCGGCGTGACGCAGGACCAGCAGGATAGTGGACTACCTTCTATGAATCGCAACGTCCAAGTCAACAAGGCTCCGCAGTCCAAGCCGAAGAAACAGACTGTTTCTTTCAATATGCCCCCGCCAACGCCTCCGCCGCTGTCGGAATGGAAGCGAGCTCCCGTGGCTAAGCTCCGTGTCGAGGACTTGGACTTTGGAGACTTTGACGTTGATAAAGGCAGAGCATGGTGGGGAGGTGGTGGAACCAAAAACCGCAGAGAGAGCAGAGCGCTCCCTAGTGACTATCAGCAGAAGCAAGTACCGAAAATAAAATGTAAGTCGTTTTCTTTTGTCTCCATATATGGCAATGCCTGATCAGAAGGCATTGCTTTGAAGTGCGACCCCTGAAACGGGGTTTCTATTTCTCTGCTCTACTAACCATATAAAATCTATGCAGCAAACACTGGCTTCCAGCCTCCTTTATACTTAAAATGTGGTCCTCTGCTCCGTTACACTGGCCTGAGGAGAGAAAAGATAGATGGGCCTAGCGGACCCGTTGAGGTAGAGACTTGGAGAGGCAGTGTCATGATAGTCACTCAAGACTCCAAATCTTCTTATGAGACGCCTCCTACCTTGCGACTGTTTTCCCAGCCAATGGATCTTCTCCCACCTCCTCCAGCTCAGGTCAGTGGCGAGGAGGGCGCGCAGCTGGCGCCCGAGTATGTCGACCCGACAGCTGGCCTCATCAAGGTTGGAAGGGATGGGCGACCGTTATACGTCAAGCCCGTCGAGCATCTGGAGCAGGGCGTCGATTATTCGTCCATCGAGAATGATGACGGACTCTTTGAGCAGTCTCCCAGTCCGATCGACTACAGCGCTGATGGGCCAGGCCAGCCGGTTCCGACCAATAGGATCCATCCAACGGATGGAGAGACCGCTGGAAAGTACAAGGAGATCAAGGGTGTTCGACTGTATGCCGATGAAGCCAGGGATGTGACCTTCTGGCGATTCAACGTCGAGGTGGAGCTCAGTGACAAGCAGGAGAGGATCGCGTACCGCATCAACAACGGACCTGCGATTGGGTTCTGGGTGCCTGCCAGGGGACAGTCGATGAACATCATGTTCCACACCTGCAATGGCTTCAGCCTGTCCGTAGATCCTAACAAATTCAGCGGTCCGGATCCCCTCTGGCGAGACGTTCTCACCGAGCATCAGTTCCGCCCGTTCCATGTGATGATCGGCGGCGGCGACCAGATCTACAACGACAAGGTCATCTTGGAGTCGAAGTCGTTCCAGGAGTGGACGCGGATCAAGAGTCCGCATGAGAAGCACCACACGCCGTTCCACCCGGAGTTGAGGGCGGAGCTGGAGTCCTTCTACCTGGAACGGTACTGCACGTGGTTCTCCCAGGGACTGTTCAGCCTGGCCAATTCGCAGATACCGATGATCAACATCTGGGATGACCATGACATTATCGACGGCTACGGCTCGTACCCTGACCATTTCATGAGGACGCCCGTGTTCTCCGGCCTGGGGAACATTGCGTTCAAATACTACCTGCTGTTCCAGCACCAGAGCGTGCCGGAGGAGACCGAAGCGGACGAGCCCAGCTGGCTCCTCGGGGCCGCGCCGGGCCCGTATATCAAGCAGAGGAGCAGAAGTCTCTTCATGTTCCTCGGGAAGAGCATCGCCTTCCTCGGATTGGATTGCCGGACTGAACGGATGGTAAGTTGGTACCATAGACAGAGTCGCACGGCCAGTCCTAATGTCCTACAGAGGGAAGAGGTTCTGAGTGAGCAGACGTATGATCTCATCTGGGATCGATGCCACCGCGAAATCGTCAAGGGCGAGACAAAGCATCTGATCGTGCTTTTGGGTGTTCCTATCGCCTACCCCAGACTTGTAAGTGACTCTTATTCGTCCCTGCCCCGGAGGTCGTGGCTTAGTGATCGGAAATTCTGACTGGCTCCCAGGCGTGGCTTGAGAATATCCTGACCAGTCGGGTGCTGGATCCTGTCAAGGCCCTGGGACGAGCCGGGATGTTCAACACCCGCCTCCTCAACAAATTTGACGGCAGCGTCGAGATCGTGGATGACCTGGACGACCACTGGACCGCCAAGCACCACAAGCTCGAACGGACGTGGTTGATCGAGGACCTCCAGGACCTTGCAGCGGAGAAATCCGTGCGCGTTACAATCCTGAGGCAAGTCACCAGACAACATGGGATGAGTGTGAGCTTCTGCTGACTTGCGCGCGCGTGTGTGTGTGTGTGTGCACAGCGGCGACGTGCACTTGGCAGCGATTGGGCAGTTCTACTCGAATCCCAGCCTGAACCTTGCCAAGGACAAGGACTACAGATACATGCCCAACATCATCTCGTCGGCGATCGTCAACACGCCGTCGCCCGAGATGCTGTCGGATATGCTCAACAAGCGTAACAAGCTCCACCACTTCGACTCGAATACCGACGAGGACATGATCCCCATCTTCACGCACGATGTGGACGGCAAGCCGAGGAACAACAAGCGGCTGTTGCCCAGGCGGAACTGGTGCTCCATCAGAGAGTATCAACCTGGTGAGTAGAAGGCTGAGGCCGCCGATGAAACGCTGGACTGGGCTTATTCTGACATACTGCAGGGTCAACGCCTCCGGGGACGCCAGAGGAGTCGGAAGCGTCTCCTACGTCCGAAAATGGACCCGGCAAACTGAAGGGAACGCTCTCGCTGACAAAAGGCGACAAACCCCCGGGCGGCTTGCTACGCAGACTCTCCCTACGCGGTCCGCCACCGACCAGGGACTTCAACCTGGGGGGGTCAGCCCGCCGGCCCGTGAGTCTGGACGGGTCCCGCCGACCTTCGGAGACGGGAGAGAGCCATTCCCCTGCGCAGGCAGCTCCTCGCCCGGGGGCTTTCCAACGGCGCCCGACGAACCTGAGCCAGAAGGCCGCAAAGAAGGGGGCCAAGGAGGGCGAGGATGGCGCGGGAGCTTTCGTGAACCTGGAGGGCGGGCTGGACATCACGCTGAACCTGGAGGTCAGCCCGCAGGACCCGGCGGGCATCACGACGCCGTACAAGCTGCTGGTGCCGGCACTGTGGTACGAGGGCGGGTACGACCCGAACCCGGAGCCGGCGCGCAAGGGGTGGAAGAAGTGGTTCAGCCGGCGGATGAAGAAGAAGAACGGCTACCCCGAGGAGAAGTACTATGACTATGAGGACGGAGAGGACGAGGAGAACCAGGGGAGCGACGGGGGGCCGCCGTCACCGCAGACGCAGACGCAGGGCCAGGCGCAAGCCGGTGGTGATGTCGGCCAAGGTGACGGGAGCACCGGCGACGGCGAAGACGGGGGGGAGGCCAGCGGCAGCCGACCGAAGAAGCGGTGGTTTGGCCGGGGCTAGGTCGGATGCTCTGGCGATGGCGCGCATGTCGGCGGGGAGTGGGATCATCATGTATGGAGTATATACCCTTGCTGCTTATCTGATCTTATCTTGTTCTGTGGCCGTTCTGCATCTGGCTGGATACCTGTTACGTAGGCGTTGGAGCTAGCCACTTGGCCTGTAGCGCAAGGCACCCTGTATGATGATCGGTCTTGGCCCTGACATGCGTCTGGCGTGACGTGGTGCCTGTGGTGGAGCGCCTGCTGCTGAGATCGTGGAGGCCGACGATCGTCAGCATGTTGGTCTGTGTTGGCCTCATGTCGTCTCTTGTGTCGCCTCTCCGCGGTCGAGGCCGGCGTCGCTTTCTAATCACCGCGGGCGGGATGCCACGTGACGCGGTCTCGAAACGCCTGATTTCCAAGACGCACGCCGCCCGCGCCAGATAAATATCTCCGGATCGAACAGGACTTGCGCCCGTCTGCCGTCGAGAATAATAGACACCGTGTTCCTCGGGACTTCTCTCTGCTCTCTGCTGCGTCTTCTGCTGTCGCTGTCCCGGCTGCATCCCGACGTTGTTGCTGTCCGGTCCCCACCTGAGCTCTCCGACGTCCAGCCCCTCCTCATCGCCTCGATAATAGAATACCCCCCTCCTCCCCGGTATCTCTACCTCCGCGTACCTCGACTCCCACCGCCAAGCTGTTTTCCTCAGCGTTTCGTCGCGCCCCTCTCTCCTCGCTTCGATCCTCCCTCGGACTCTCGGCCGCAGCCGCTGTCTCCCTGCAACAGAAGTCCTCTCCCTCCGCCGCGGCCCTCTCTCTGCCCTCCTCGACGCTGCGCGTCAGCTCCTCCTCGACCTCCACGAAGATGCCGCACAGCAAGGTAGTCAGTACGTCTCCCCGGAGATGTTTTCCGCCCGTCCTGGTTCCCCGACTGACCGCGTTGCCACCGTGCAGTTATCGGCTCCGGCCCCGCCGCCCACACGGCCGCCATCTACCTCTCCCGCGCGGAGCTCAAACCGGTGCTCTATGAGGGCATGCTCGCCAACGGCACCGCCGCCGGCGGCCAGCTCACCACCACCACCGAGGTCGAGAACTTCCCGGGCTTCCCCAACGGCATCGGGGGCCCCGAGTTGATGGAGAACATGCGCAAGCAGTCCCTGCGCTTCGGCACGGAGATCATCACGGAGACCATCTCCCGGGTCGACCTGTCGTCGCGGCCCTTCAAGCTGTGGACGGAGTGGGCGGACGGCCCGGACGCGGAGCCCGCCCGCACCGCCGACGCCATCATCATCGCGACGGGCGCCAACGCCCGCCGCCTCAACCTCCCCGGCGAGGAGAAGTACTGGCAGAACGGGATCAGCGCCTGCGCCGTCTGCGACGGTGCCGTGCCCATCTTCCGCAACAAGCCGCTGTACGTCATCGGCGGCGGTGACTCGGCGGCCGAGGAGGCCATGTTCCTGGCCAAGTACGGCAGCAGCGTCACCGTCCTCGTCCGCCGCGACAAGCTGCGCGCCAGCAAGGCCATGGCCAAGCGCCTGCTGTCGCACCCCAAGGTCACGGTCCGCTTCAACACCGTCGCCGTCGAGGTGCTCGGCGAGGACAAGCCCAACGGCCTGATGACCCACCTGCGCATTAAGGACACCGTCACGGGCAAGGAGGAGGTCGTCGAGGCCAACGGCCTCTTCTACGCCGTCGGCCACGACCCGGCCACCGCCCTGGTCAAGGGCCAGCTCGAGCTCGACGAGGACGGCTACATCAAGACCAAGCCCGGCACCAGCTACACCAGCGTCGAGGGCGTCTTCGCGGCCGGTGACGTGCAGGACAAGCGGTACAGGCAGGCCATCACCAGCGCAGGTAAGTTGATAACCGTCCCAAATTCCGCCAAAATTGTACCGAGCAAAACTGACCACACGCAGGCTCCGGCTGTATCGCCGCCCTCGAGGCCGAGAAGTACCTCCAGGAAGCCGAGACGGTCGAAGAGGCCCCGGCCACCAAGGCCGCCGACAACTCCAGCATCGCACCGGCCGCGCAGGAGCAGACCACCGAGTCGCAGAAGGACTCGAGCGGCGCCGTTCCGGAGTACAAGTCGAACCCGCTGCTGTAAAAAAAAAATGTCATCCACTATGTCATTCCTCCTTTCTCTTTTTTCCAATCTTCCTCGCCTTAGATTAGATTTAGACATGGAACGTCTGAAAATGGTTGTGGGACGTCACTCTTAGAGAGATTTTTTTGACTCTTGTGAGTCTTTGAATGGGGGTGATCAGTTTTGATCGATGGATCGATGCATGATTATTCTTCATCGTCGTCCAACTATACTATCATATCACGTTTATCTTAGCTTAGATCAGATACGATAGATAACGTAATCCACAACCGAGCGAGCCACCCAACCGAGCGAGCCACCTCAGAACCCCTAAACCTTGCATCCATTGGATCATCATCAAACCCAATTTTCCATCCAATATGACATCAAAACAACCAGATTCAAC